>Ga0111160_1071_pt1 | contig 15113 bp, 12 predicted proteins | sample DeeMarSeWOR28_12_FD_80265 | JGI IMG/M metagenome (GOLD analysis project Ga0111160, IMG submission 80265) | Myxococcales bacterium SG8_38_1
TACACTTGGCTTTATCGGATCGTCATGAATGTCTCGATCGACCACGTCAGGCGCACCAGCAGGCGAAAGAGCCTGGATTTCGACGAGCGCGCGCTGCACGAGGAGAGCGAGGTCGCCGGAGATGGTGCGCTGGTGCCGAGCGTCACCGACGCAAATCCGGGCAAGGCGGCCCTCCGCCGGGAGCTCGGCGGGGCAATCCAAGCCGCCCTTCAAGAGCTGCCGGAGCACCACCGGGCGGTGATTGTGCTCCGCGAGATCGAGGGGATGAGCTACGAGGAGATGGCCGAGGCGCTCGAAGTCCCGAAGGGGACGGTCATGAGCCGACTGTTTCACGCTAGAAAGAAGATGCAGGCTGCCCTTGCGCCCTATCTCACGGGCGAGGAGGCTTCCGAGGACTGAGATGCAGAGCGCGAAGACAGAAGACGACAAGCTTCAGATGTTCTTCGATGGAGAGCTCGCTCCCGAAGAAGAGGCTGCCCTGCGTCGCGATCTCGAGGGCTCTGCGGAGGGCATGACGCAGCTTCGGGAGTGGGAACAGATCCGCGACGCGATGAAGACGGTGTCGAGCGAGTGGACCGGCGCGATCGACTCCGACGCATTGTTTGCGCGGATTGAGGCGGAGATCAGCGCCGCGGCAGTGCCCGAGCCGGCGGTCATGGCGCCGCCCCGGCTTCGCGTGGTTCCCGGCGGCCGCGAGCGGCGTATCTGGGGAGCGGTGGCCACGGGCTTTGCGGCAGCCGCCGCGATCTTTCTGGGCGTCATCACCTGGCCTGCGGAACGGGCAGCACCCGGAGTCGAGATGGCGCGAGGCACCGAGGTGCTCGAAGTCGACTTCGGCGCCAACACGGGAACGATCTTCAACGTCGAAGGTGGCGCGGGCGAGTCGTTGGCCGTGATTTGGATCGATGATGAAGAAGTGGGGATGCCATGAGTGCTAGTCGACCTGGGCTCTTGGTGGTGGTGTCGTTAGGAGCGCTCCTCCTGACGAGCGGCGCGCTTGCACAGGGCAGCACGCTTGCGAGATCAGATCGCGAAGCGACGGCCAATGTACCGGCCGAAGTGCTCGTGGTGCTGGCCAAAGAGGAAGCCGGCGAGATCGACCCCGCGCTGAAGAAGCTAACGGCGCTCCGACGACCGCCCTTCAATTCCTTTCGCTCGATGAAGATCCTCTCGCGCCCGAAGCTCACGCTCACACCGGGCAAGGACGCCTTCGTGTCACTGCCAAACGCCGACGGCCGATACAAAGTTCGTGCGGCGATCAACCGACCGAACAAGTCGGATTATCTGCCTTTGCTGCAGGTCGTCGCATCCGCGGGGGATCCCTTCTTCGTGGCCGGGCAGAGCTATCAGGGCGGAACGCTCGTCGTCGGCGTGACGGTCGACCCCAAGAAGACGACGCAATAGGTGCGCGCGGACGACCCAGACGTCATCGAAATCGAGGGGCCTCCCCCGCTGGAGCGGCCCGCAGAGCAGGTGATCCAAGCGCTTCGTGGAGTCGTGACGCCCGAGCGTTTGCAGCGTATCGAGGCGGTGGTCGAGGGCCGGACGGATGACTTGGTCATCGTGCTCGACCGAATCGGTGACCCACACAATTCGAGCGCCGTGCTTCGAAGCGCCGACGCCTTCGGAGTGCAGAACGTTCATGCGATTGTTGGCGAACACGGCTTTCGCGCCTCGCGTGGCGTGTCGAAGGGGACCCAACGCTGGCTCGACGTGACGCGATACGAAACCGCTGCGGCCTGCGCCCGTCGCTTGAAAGCCGACGGGTATGCGATCTACGTGGCCGCCATGGATGGAGAGACAACACCCGAGGACCTCCGTGAGCAGCGACGCTTGGCTGTAGTCTTTGGAAACGAACACCACGGTGTGTCGCCGGAGATGCGGGCGTCGGCTGACGGTAGGTTTTCGATTCCGATGCGCGGTTTCGTGGAGAGCCTCAACGTCTCCGTGGCGGCTGCGATCACCCTGCAGACGCTCGCGCGCGATGGCAGGTCGCGTTTGGCGCCCGCACGCCAGCGGGAATTGCTCGCGAGATTCCTCATGAATTCGGTGAAAAACGCGGACGATATCATCGCGCGATCCACTGGGAATGATTAGCCTCCCCGAACTGTCATGAATTAGGGGAGATGGCGCCCAGCGGGGGATGCTATAGGCGCCGGCGGACGAGATGGCAGGGAAGCGAACTCAGAAGAAGACGCGCAAGGGGGCGAAGCGCAAGAAGCGGCGGAGCGCAGAGCGCTCGGTGCTGCCGAAGCTCCTGGGCGTGACCTTAGTCCTCGGCGCGCTCGCTGTTCTCGGGGCGTACGCCTACTTCAGCCGAAACCTCCCATCCGTCAGCAGCCTGCGCGACTACAAGCCGCCCCAGACGACCCGCGTCTACGACCGCAACAAGAAGGTCATTGGCGAAATCTTCACCGAACGCCGCACCGTGATTCCGATGTCCCAGGTGCCGAGAAACGTCGTGCTCTCCGTCCTCGCGGCCGAGGACGCCGACTTCTACGAGCATGAAGGCCTCGACTACTTCGGGATACTGCGCGCCGTCGGTCGTGACATCATGGAGGGCCGCGCCGCCCAAGGCGGCAGCACGATCACCCAGCAGGTGGTCAAGCTGATGCTGCTGACGCCCGAGCGCACGATCTCGCGCAAGGTGCGAGAGCTGATCCTCGCGCGAAGGCTCGAGAACGAGCTCACCAAGGACGAGATTCTGCACCTCTACCTGAACAACGTGAACTTCGGGCACGGCCGATACGGCATTCAAGAGGCGGCGCGATACTACTTCGAGAAGAACGCCAGCGAGCTGACGCTGGCCGAGTCGTCGCTGCTCGCGGGCATTCCACAGGCCCCCGCCCACCTCTCGCCCCGGAGCAATCCGGAGGCAGCTCGTCGGAGGCAACGCTACGTTCTCTCGCAGCTCGAAGCCAAGCGTGAGGTGTACTGGCCTGACCTGAGCAAGAAAGCGATCGAAGCCGCGCGCAACGCCAAAGTCGAACCGGTGCCCTTGTCCGAGGGCTCGGGTGCAGCGCCAGAGGTGTTGACGATCGCGCGCGGCGCGCTCCGCGATGCGGCGGGGGAGGATGCGCTCGGCGCCGGCGGCTATAAAGTGTTTACGACCATCGATCTCTCCCTGCAGCGGCAGGCGCGATCAGCGCTACAACGCGGGCTGATCGCAGTCGACGAGCGTCAAGGGTATCGTGGTCCGATTCGGAGCAAGGCACGTCGGGCCCCGAAGGCGAGCCCAGCGGCGAGCAAGCTCCGCATGGGGCGCACGTACTTTGCCCGAGTCACCGGCGTCGACGTGGAGGACGAGCAAATTCGGCTCGACGTAGCGGGTCACCCCGCGATCCTCCGCATGCGAGATGCCGAGAGGCACAACCCCGAACGCCTGCCTGCGTCCAAATTCGCGAGGAAAGGCGACCTCTTTCCCGTGTCGATCACACAGATGGGCAGCGACGAAGACCCGGCGATGGCGCGTCTCGAGCGGGGGCCGGAGGGTGCGGTGGTCGTCATCGAGCCGCGCTCGCGCGACGTCTTGGCGCTCGTCGGGAGCTTTGCGGCCCGCAGCGGCTTTAACCGGGCGACCCAAGCCATCCGTCAGCCTGGCAGCACGTTCAAGCCGGTCGTCTATGCGCGGGCGATTCAATCACGCCGGTTCACCCCGGCATCCCTGGTAGTGGACGCACCCGCTGTCTATGATGAATGGAAGCCGCGCAACTACGAGCAGTGGAACTACCAAGGCGCGGTTCGTCTTCGCCAGGCGCTCGCCCGCTCGATCAACATGGTGGCGATTCGGGTGGTCGAAGACGTCGGTGTCGCGGAGGTCGCGGAGTTTGCGCGGCAAAACGGAATCACGACGAAGCTCGAAGAGGACATGGCTTTGGCTCTCGGAGCGAGTGGTGTACGCCCCATCGAGCTCACCAACGCCTACGCCACGTTCGCGGCCGGGGGGCGTTGGGCGCCCACCCGGCTGGTGACTCGGATCGTCGCCCCGGACGGCACAGAAGTGCCGCTCCCGCCGTCAGAACCGGCGCGGGACGTGATGGACCCAAGCGAGGCGTACGTGATGACCAGCATGCTCCGTAGCGTGGTGACCGAGGGGACTGGCGTCCCAGCGCAGCGCCTCGAACGCGCGGTCGTCGGCAAGACTGGAACGAGCAACGAGGCGCGTGACGCCTGGTTCGTCGGCTACTCGCCATCAGTCGTCGCCGGAGTGTGGGTGGGCTTCGATGATCAACGCTCCCTCGGAAAACGCGAGACGGGAACGCGAACCGCGCTTCCAATCTGGATCGACGTGATGAACGCGGCCGACAAGACGCCGAAGGAAACCAACTTCGCCATGCCGAGCGGCGTTATCATCGCGCAAATTGACCCGGCCTCCGGGCTCTTGGCCTACCCGGGTCAGGAAGATGCGGTCGACGAAGTGTTTCTCTCAGGTACGGTGCCCGTCGACGTGGCTCGCCCCCCCGATGTCGCCGACCCGAACCTCTTCCTCATGGAACAGTTCGACGAGGAGGGGCAAAGCACGTCGACGGAGGGTTCTCGCGTGCCACGTGAAGAACGGGCGCTCGGCGGCATGGCCGCACCATGACGCCGTTTGCGACTCGTGCCGTCCTTCTGTTTGCCTTGGCCGCGACCATCCCAGCAGCGCTGATGGCTGTCGTTTGGTTGGGCGTCTCGGGCGCAGGTAGCGGTCCGAGCTCGAGCGAGGCCAAGCTTGCGCGAACGCGGATTGAAGAGCTCGGCGCTCAGAGGGCCATCGCCGTCGCTAGATTGTGCCGCGACGATCTCGGGGTCGATGCGCTACTCGAAGAGCGCGCGACCGATCTGAGGGCTGATCTCGACTACACACGCTTGTTTCGAGGCGCCATGGAGGCCGCGGGCCTAGACGCCTTGTGGATTATCGACGCGACCAGTGGGGAAGTCCTCGCGACGGGGCACCGAGAACGCGTGGTGGGGCGCGACGGCTCCGAGCTCAGCCGCCGTGCTCGGGAAGCCGGCGCTCGCGACTTCGCGCTACTGTTCGGAAGTCAGGAACAACAGCGGTTCCTGGTCCGATCCTGTTCAATCGCGCGCGGCGGGGCGCGCCTCAGCATCCTCGGTGGTCACCGAATCTCCACGCTCAGGGCGCCGGATCCAGCACAGATCGTGGTTTCCGGTGAAGCGAGCAAGGGCGATGTGGTCTTGGCGACGCTAGTCGATTCCGAGGAAGTTCAACAGGGCGTGGTGGTTTGGCGCTCACGCCTCGACCGGCGAGCACCTCCACTGCTGCTGTGGTTCGCTTGCGTCGCCGCTCTCAGCGTTGGGCTCGCGCTTCTCTTCGGCGGCTATCTCAATCGGTGGCTTCAGTCGTCGGTCGACGAGTTGACCACCGCGGCCACGCGAGTCGGCCGGGGCGACTTCGACACCACCCTCCGTGATGGCTCGGGCCGAGCGTTTCCGGCAACCGCGACGGCGTTCAACCGGATGACACACGACCTTCGAGATGCCAGGGCGCAACTACGGCAGACCGAGCGAGTCGCGGCCTGGCAAGAAATCGCAAAGAGCCTTGCGCACGAGTTGAAGAACCCCCTCTCCCCGATTCGCTTGTCGATCGAAACCATGCGCAAAGCGCATGCACGTTCACACGAGAACTTCGACGCTCTCTTCGAGGAATCGACGAAGACGATTCTCCAGGAGGTAGACCGGCTTCGACACATCGTGGACGAGTTCAGCCGATTCGCGCGACTGCCCTCCCCGAAGTTGCGGAAGACCGATCTCCGCGAGACGGTCTCCCAGGCAGCGTCGCTTCATGCAGAAGGAGCGGCCCCGGTCACGATGCGCCTGCCCGCAGGAGCCATCGAGGCGTTCGTAGATCCCGATCAGATCACGCAAGTCCTGCACAACCTTATTCAGAACGCGCGGGACGCAGCCATCGAGGCGCATCCGGGCGGCGGCGCCGAGGTGTCGCTCAGCGTCGAACAGCGCGCGGGCGTGGTCTACGTCAGGGTTGAAGACAACGGCGCCGGCATTGCCGCAGACCAAGCCGAAGCGATCTTCGAGCCCTACTACACCCGTAAGGAAGGCGGCACCGGCCTGGGACTCGCCATCACGCAACGCATCGTCGCCGAGCACGGCGGCCGCATCGACCTCGCGTCGAAGCCGGGACGAACGGTGTTCACGGTCGTGTTACCAGAAAGCTGACCCGTTCCCGTTCCCCAACCTCGGCGCCGATGACCGTCGCGAGCGGGTGCGGGTCCGAGTCACAGCGTGGGCAGCGATCCAGGCCGCGTCTTCTTTCCCTGCGTCAGGATCGGTGCGTATCGCCATGCGAAGCAGGTGAAGCCCAGGGTCCATGCTGTGGCCGAGATCATGAGCAAGACGCGGGCCCCCGGACCGAGCGTGGCCGCAACTCGCGTCGCGGCTGCGATCGTGATCGACAGGTAGGCTGCAGTCAGGAGTGGATGGCTCTGCAATGCGCGGCCGGTGTGGCCGAGCGCTGCTCGACTCGCGACCGCCACGATCATGGTGGCGATTGCACCGCTGGTGAGTGCATGCACGCCGGCCGTACGCGGCACCCAGCCGAGCTCAGCGGCGCTGAGGAGTGCGATGCCCAGGGGAATCCACGCAAACGCCACGTGAAGGACCCAGACCAAGGGCTCCGGGAACGTCTGCCGGCCCTGCCAACGCGCCAGGCGCACGCTTAGAAGCACCGCGGCAACGACCCCTAGCGCGGCTGTCCAGCGCGGGAACGCGCCCGCGACGTGGAACCCGGCAAAGCCAACCAACAGCATCGTGGCAGCGCGATCGAACCGATCGAACGCCGGTGGGAGCGCGCCGGGCTCGCGTTGCTGGGCGTGCGCTTGCCGGCTCAACCAATTTCGGGTGAAGCCAGGAATGATTCGTCCGCCGATCAAATTGATCAACAGAACGAGGAGCCACACGCCAGACAGCAGCGCCGTGAAGGTCCAGGACGCGTGAGTCGCGACGCCAGCCAAGAAAAGCCCATTCACGAAAGGGAGCAACCCCAAAATGACGAGCACCTTGTAGTTGCGATGGCTGCGAGCGCCGATCACTTCGCGGCTCATCAACGCGCAGAGGAGCGTGCCATACCCGAGATCGGCAACGGCGGCCGGCACAAACGCGCCGCCGATGGGAAGCAAGAAGAGGACGCGCGCGACAATCCAGAGTGCAGCAAGGGCCATCAACCGAGCCCCCGCGACGGGAGGCCGCTTCGTCCAGGTCGCAACCGCTGTGAGCGCGAATCCGCCGACCGCCGCCCCCGCAAAGCCGAAGATCATTTCGTGCGCGTGCCACCACATCGGCGCCCCGAGCAGCGTCGGCACCGAGTGTGCCCCCAACCACGCCGCAACCCACAACGGGACGATGACGATCGCGTAGAGGGACGCGAGGAGAAAGAGCGGTCGAAACGCGTAGGAGAAGAGGATGGGCATGGCCGGCGCAGACACTAGCACTCGAGGGTCTGGTCGCACCGGCCGGCGCTGAACGCGGGACACCCTAGCGACTTCGGTGTCGCGAGCCGGAACGGCGAAGCCCGGCTCGAAGCGCCGCCAAGCCTCAGCGAAACCAGGGGCACGGAGGGAGGATTACGGGTGGGGGTGGGCGTGTGGTGTCAACTAGCCCTATTGCGCCTCGATCCCGTATCCCCTCAGCTTTCTCTGCAAGGTCCTCCGGTCGATTCCGAGGGCGGCGGCCGCTCGGGTGATGTTGCCTTCCATCTCGTTCAAGACGCGCTCGATGTGCTCGCGCTCGACCTCTGCAAGGCTGATGCGATTGCTGTCGCCCGGAGCTTCAGGGGTGATGGACTCCCTCGCGTTGCCGAAGACGCTGGCCGCGATCATGCGTCGCACCAACTCCCCGTCGATGGTGTTCGAGATCGAGAACAAGGAGGAGCGGCGAAGCACGTTCAAGAGCTCGCGCACGTTGCCGGGCCAGTCGTACTCTCGAAGCGCATCGAGCGCTTCAGCGTCCAGTCCAACATCGCTTTTTCCAAGACGCGCCAACAAGTGCGTCGCCAGGGGCTCGATGTCGGCGGGGCGCTCCCGAAGCGGTCGCACGAGCACGGGGAACACCTGCAAGCGGAAGTACAGGTCCTCACGAAAGCGCCCCGCTTGTGTTTCTTCCCAGAGGTCGCGATTCGTGGCCGCCAGGATGCGTACGTCGACCTCGGTCTCGCCCGACTCGCCGACGGGGCGAATGGTCTTCGTCTCGATCGCACGAAGGAGCTTGGCCTGACTCTCGAGTGGCAGCTCCGCGAGCTCGTCGATGAACAGTGTTCCACGGTCCGCCTCTCGAAAGAGGCCGCGCCGATCGTCATGAGCGCCGGTGAACGCCCCGCGCTTGTGTCCGAACAGCTCGCTCTCGAAGAGCTCTCTCGGTATGCACGCCGCATTCATCGCCACGAACGGTCGATCGCTGCGCGGGCTCTGAGCATGGATCTGGCGGGCTACGACTTCTTTACCCGTGCCTGTCTCCCCGAAGATCAATACCGTTTCGTCGGTGGGCGCGACGGTGCGGACGAACTCGCGCACCTCGTCCATGACTGGGCTCGGCCCGACCAACGGGATCGTCTCTGGCTGGGCGCCTGCAAGCTCATGCCCACGCTCGACCAACGCCTGACTGAGCAGCGGCTTCAGCATGTTCGCGTCCACCGGCTTTTCCAGGAACGAGAACGCACCGAGGCGCATCGCCTCCACCGCGGCCTTGACCGTTCCGTGACCGGTCAAGACGATGACGCTAGTTGGAATGGGGCCGCAGCGCCGCAGCACCTCTAGACCGTCGATGCCCTTCATCTTGAGGTCGAGCAGCGCGACGTCTGGCGGAGCGCTGCCCGACAACACTTCTACGGCCTCTTCACCGCTGCTGGCCTCCGAGACGGAGTAACCACCACGACGCAACGCTTTTGCCATCGCAAAGCGAAACGCGCCATCGTCGTCGATGATCAGAACACTGCCGCTCATGAACGGGGCGCACGATTATGCACCCCTGACCCTTTTGCAAGCGCCTGCACGCCCGCCGGCAATCGGACGCGCGCGCAGGCACCGCGTGGGTCACGATTCTCGATGGTGAGATCGCCGCCCATCGTCTGCACGAGCATATATGAGGCATAGAGCCCCAAGCCCGTGCCCTCCCCGGGTGGCTTGGTCGTGGCGAACGGCTCGAAGAGCCGCCCCTCGATGTCGGTATGAAGGCCCGCTCCTTCGTCCTCCACCAAGATCTCTACCGCCGGGCCGTGGCGTTTCGCCGACACCCAGACGGAGCGGCCCCCTGCTTCGCGATTCGCGTCGACCGCGTTCTGCAACAGATTGACGAGCACCTGCAAGAGGCGGTCGGAATCGGCCGCCACGACGAGATCTCCCACACCTTCACCGATTCTCAGCTCGGGACCACCCTCGCGTGCACCGGCGAAGACGAGCGCGCGTGCTCTCTCGACGATGGGAAGCAGCGGCGCCGACGAGTCCAAGCGAAGTCGCGGAAGGGAGCCGCCAGTAAGCAGCGAGTGCGTGATGCGACCGAGGCGCCCGGTCTCGTCTCGAATGAGAGCCGCGGATTCTGCGAGGTCGGATTGCAGAGCTTGGTCGCCACCAAGCGAGCGAATTGCTTCTCGCATGTCGGCTGCAAGGGTGCGAATCGTCGCGAGCGGCGTATTGAGCTCATGGGCGACACCCTGTGCAACGCGACCCAAGCTTGCCAAACGCTCGGCGTGGAGGAGCCGCCGCTCCGCGAGCAAGATCTTCGTTCGATCGACGTAGAGGTTCATGATGCTCGGGCGGCCTTCGGCTCGGGAAGCCAGCGGAAATGAGAGCATCTCGTACCAACGATCGTCGACCGAGAAACGGCATCGCCCCTCAGCTTGATGATCCCGAGCGCGCCACACGGGGCACTGGCCAGAAGGCTCGGTCTCGCAGGCTCGCGCTGCGACGGGGCACTCCCAAGTACCCTCGGGCGTCGGCGCCGGGGCAAGCTCGTCAGCGAGTCGGTTGCGCCATTCGATGTGGCCGTCGGCGGAAACGACTTCCAGGCCGGCCTCGAGCTCATCGAGCGTGTTGGAGATGACCTGGTATTCGAGCTCAGCCTGATCGCGGGCCGTCGCGAGGGCCCGTTCCCGATCTCGAAGCTCACGCACCGCGTGCAGCACGACGTAAGCGATCGCGCCTGCGGTGGTGATGAACGCCACCACATTGCCGATCGTGTCCCACGGCGGGGGCGGATCCCAAGTACCGATCTTTAGTGCTGGAACCCATTCGGCCAGGGCCAAGAAACCCGCGCCGACGAATGCCGCGGCCGTCGCGACGAAGGTAGCGCCCGGGCCTCCGAGGACGGCGATGAGCGCGAGATGGAACACGTAGAACGCGATGAATGGCGAAGCTAGTCCACCCGCGGCCCACAAGACCACGGTCAGCAGCCCCAGATCGACGAGCGCCTGAGAGACCGCCGCGCGCTTGCCCGACCCCGGCCCCGGAGCGCGCCGCAACAAGATCAAGTTGTAGACGCTGCCGGCTACGACCACTGCAAGGAAGACCGGCCATGCGACGCCCGGAAAATAACCCAGGACCGCGAAGCCGGTCGCGACCAAGACCCCCGCCATCGCGAACCACCTCAGCGAGATCAACCAGCGAATGCGATCGGCACTGAAGTCGTCGCGCTCGAGGTAGTCAGCGAAGACGCTCGAGCGGCTAGTCTCGGAATACATCATTCCTCCTCGCGATTTGGGGTCGATCGCGCCTGCCGGCCAGGTTACAACGGTCGGACGCGAAGATGGCAAGCGAAACCAACGAAAGACGAGTGATCATCACCATTCTCTTGGTCTCCACACTATTGACCATGTTGGGGGTTGCCGGGCTCATCATGGGAGTCTCGGACCTCTCCTTGGCTCCGATCCCCGAGGACGCGCGTGACTACTACGAAGAGGAGACCGAGCTCACCGACATCCAGGTCGAGATGATCGAAGTCTGGGCCAGCAATCCATATCGGCGACCCATGGCTGCGGCCAACGTGGTGGTGTCTGCGCTGGTGCTCATCGGAAGCTTCTTGTTGAGTTGGCGACGGAGGCTCTCACAGTGGTGGATCAGGCAAGCGGTCACGGCCAAGGTGCTCTGGATCGTGGCCTACACCGCCTCGCTCGGGCACCACATCCAGCAGAGCCTGACCGTGTCCATGCTCGAGGAGGCGGGAACGACGGCGTCGGGGATCGTCGCGGTGCTCGTGCTCTTTGGCGCTATCAGCGTCGCTCTCCATGTTGCCGCGGCGTACCGCGCGACGCGTCCCGACATTGGTCAGTTCATCGAAGAGAACGCCAAGCCGCGAGCCTAGAAGCCGACTCTGCGCATGATCGCGCGCGGAAGCGCTCGAATCACTGCCATGATGAGCCGCCAGGCGGGGGGCGCGTACACGACGGGTGTGCCTCGGTCGATCGCGCGCAGCACCTGACGAGCTACGCCTTCGGGCTCCCCAGCGAAGGGCGGCGGCTGAAGCCCCGCGGTCATGCTCGTCTTCACGAAGCCGGGCTTCACGGTAACGACACGCAGGCCGTCCGCGCTGTGCTTGTGATCGAGGCCCTCGAGATAGCGGGTCAGCCCTGCTTTTGCGGCGCCATAGATGATGATCGGCTTGCGGCCGCGTTCGCCCGCTACGGAGCTGAACGCGCAAAGGGTTCCACCGCCCTCGGCGAGGAGCGTCTTCTTGGCCGCCTCGCAGAAGAGCACCGTGTTCGTGAAATCGACGCGAAGTAAGCGCTCTGCGAGCTTGGGGTCGGCTTCGAGCGCGTCCTGCGTGGCGAAGATGCCCGCGCTGACGACGACTGCGTCAAGGCCGCCGAGCGCCTCACGCGAAGCTGCAATCGCCGCCGTAAACGACTCGGGCCGCTCGAGGTCACAGGGTACGCACGGCACCGGAGCTCCACCGCCGTACACGCTCAAGTCCGACGCGCTTCGTTGCAGGTCGTCATGATTTCTTCCGAGAAGGCAGATCGCATCTTCTCGCTCGGCCATCAGTCTCGCGAGCGCCCGCCCCATGCCCTTGGTCGCTCCTAAGAACGCTACTCTCATGTCAGTCCCCCAATAGGCGCACGGACTGCGCGCTGCGAAAACGTCGCTGCGGATCCCAGCGGTCACGAACGGCTCTGAACTCGTCGAGCCGCTGCCCTTCCATCGCCTCGAAATGCTCGCGCCGCGTGAAAGAGTCTTTCGCGAGATAGATGCGTCCGCCTTCTCGAAGTACTTGCTCGTTGAGCGCGTCCACCAACGCCTGCGTGTCGTCGCGCACTGCGATGTCCAGCGCAAGCGTGATCCCAGGGCGGGGGAACGACAGCACGCCGCAGCTATCGCGCCCGAAATCCTTGATGACGCAGAGGAACGACGCCCCGCCCCGAGCCGTCAGCACTTCGAGAACACGCCGCGCCGAGCTACGGCCCGCTTCGCGCGGGAGCACGCATTGATACTGAGTGAACCCACGTCGCCCGTACATGCGATTCCACGACCGGATGGCGTCGAGCGGGTAGGTGAAGGATGCGTGGCTGACGATGCCGCTCGATTCGCGCCGCCACTGCTTGCGATAGTAGAGCTCGTTGAAGGCGCGAATTGTCAAACCGTTGAGCACCCACGAAGGCCAATCGAAACGCAAGCTCGGTCGGAAGCCCTGCTTCGGTGGCGTGGGAGGGGCTTGGTCGGCCTCGGCCCAATCGCCGGTCATGAGGATGCCACGGCCCATGTGCTTCCCGCGAGCGAGACAATCGATCCACCCCATCGAGTACGGCCACTTCGTCGCCGCGTCTTCGAGGGCATCTTGGAACTCGTCGATGTCGTGAATTCGGCGACTCTCTTGCCAGACCCACTCCGACGGGATGCTGCGAAGTGTAAACTCCACTTCGAGGATGTGTCCGGTTAGTCCCATGCCGCCAATGGTCGCGAAGAAGAGATCCGAATATTGCTCGGGTGAGCACTCGACGACTCGGCCGTCGCCGACTCGCATCTTCAGCGCGGTAACATGGTCTCCGAAGTTGCCCGCTCTGTGTTGGTTCTTGCCATGCACGTCAGCGGCAACCATGCCGCCCAGAGTGACGAAGCTGGTCCCGGGAGAAACGGGTGTGAAGTACCCGCGCGGCATCAGGAGCCGGTTGAGCTCGCTCAAGGAGAGCCCCGACTCGGCGCGCAACGCGCCGGTGTCTTGATCGAAGTGGAGGATTCGATCAGCGAACGTCGTGTTCAACACCGCCTGGTGGTCGTCCGGCGGGAGAGACGAATCGCCGTAGGAACGGCCGAGACCCCGCGACAGATGTGCGCCCGCGCTCATCGCTTCGAGGTCTTCGCCGACGAGCTCACGGCCTTGGGCCGAATGTCGGCCCCAACCCGAGAGCGTGGAAAGAGGTGGTTCAGCCATGCCGCGCGTAGTGTAGCCGGAGCCTAGCCCAAGCCCTAACGACCGCGCTTTGGCATCAGAGCCTTGCGAAGCTCTTCCGCTCGATCGGTCCGCTCCCAAGTGAAAGTCTTCTCGGTTCGGCCGAAGTGCCCATAGGCAGCGGTCGGCACGTAGATCGGCCGAAGGAGGTCCAAGGTCTTGGTGATCGCCGCGGGGCGGAAATCGAACAAGTTGGAGACGACCTTACTAATCTGCTCGTCTGGCACGACGCCGGTCCCAAAGGTGGTCACGTAGACGCCCATGGGCTTTGCAACACCGATGGCGTAGGCAACCTGCACCTCGGCGCGCGACGCGACTTTGGCAGCCACGATGTTCTTCGCGACGTAGCGAGCGAAGTATGCAGCGCTCCGGTCGACTTTCGACGGGTCCTTTCCGCTGAAAGCGCCGCCGCCATGCCGGCCCATCCCGCCATAGGTATCGACGATGATTTTGCGGCCCGTCAGACCCGCGTCCCCATACGGGCCGCCTACGACGAAGCGGCCGGTCGGATTGATGTGGAACTTCGTCTTCTTGTCGATCATCTTCGCGGGGAGTGTCGGTTTGATGACCTCCTCGATGATCGCATCTCGCAGTGCACTCTGCTTGACGTGCTCCGCGTGCTGTGTCGACACGACGATCGCATCGAAGCGCCGCGGCTTGTCGTCTTCGTACTCGACGGTGACCTGAGTCTTCCCATCGGGGCGAAGCCCCTCGATGATGTTCTTCTTGCGAACCTGGGTAAGGCGACGCGCGAGCTTGTGCGACAGATCGATCGGCATCGGCATGAGCTGACGCGTCTCGTTCACTGCGAACCCGAACATGAGCCCCTGGTCCCCCGCGCCCTGCTCTTTGCTAGCGCTCGAATCGACGCCTCGCGCGATGTCGGGTGACTGCCGCTCGACAGCAGCCAACACGCCGCAGGTGCCGGCGTCGAAGCCCATCGAGGAATCGGTGTAACCGATGTCCGTGATCGCCTTTCGCACAATCTTCGCGATTTCGATGTTGGCCTTGGAGGTCACCTCCCCGCCGCACACCACGAAGCCCGTCTTCACCATGGTTTCGACAGCAACCCGGGATTTCGGGTCTTGGGCGAGGTAGGCGTCGAGCAACGAATCGCTGACTTTGTCGCAGATTTTGTCGGGATGACCCTCGGTCACCGACTCGGAAGTGAACAGGTATCGGCTCATATCGGCGGATGCCTCTTATCCGCGACAGGCGGGGGAGTCAAACGGCAGGGTTGCGTCCTCTAGAAAGACGGAATCTCCTGGCCGTACGTTGCAGTGATCTTCAGGCCGTAAGGGTCGCAATCACCGCGGAACTCCTTCGACTCCACGCCAAGCAGGACGGTACCAACCTTCGAGCTGACACTCGAGTCGCATCTGCGCTGGATGCCGACGAAGTCGCCCGACGACCTGCAGAATTCGATCCCCTGCTCGCCGTCGACGTCCCCCGAGCAGCCCGCCATCCCGACGAAGCCATCTGGACACAGATAGGTCATGTAGAGAACCCTGTCGCTTTGTCCGTTGTAGGCTTGCGCGAGGATCGGGGTCGCCGAGTCGAGCACCTCGAGCAGGTAGAGGTCCACGTCCTTGTCGCTGTGGAGCGAGGCTTGGAGGTCGACGCTCCAGGCATCCTGCATGCAGTTGACGCCCCCGGTGCCTCCGCCGCAAACCGTCGCGCTCCCACATTCGACGCCCTCGGCCTCGCAGGTGCAGTCTCCGAGG
>Ga0111160_1096_pt1 | contig 15014 bp, 15 predicted proteins | sample DeeMarSeWOR28_12_FD_80265 | JGI IMG/M metagenome (GOLD analysis project Ga0111160, IMG submission 80265) | Myxococcales bacterium SG8_38_1
CTCCTTCTAGGACCGATCGATGAAGCGCTCGAAGGCGTGTCGGACGTTCCCGTGGCCTACGAAGAGTTCGTCCATGAGCTTTCGCTTCGACTCTCCCTACCGCGACGCCTCAAAGATCGCATTCGTCTCCTCACGATGGCGCAGCGTCGTCTTCGAACCGGGCGGATCCAGTCGATTGCACGCCGCGAGTACTTCGCGGACGCCGCTACGTTGTTCGCCCTCGACCGGATCGCACGCGGCGAAGAGCTCCCAGCTTGGGCTCGCGAGCCAGGTGACGCGGTGTACGAGGCCGAACCGCGCGCGCGCCGTCGCCGCCGCCGCCGCAGGCCACGCAGCTAGTCGGCTCGGTCGACGACGAGCTCGAACGCGCGTTCGTTGGCGTCGGGCTCGTCCGCGTCCGGTAGCCGGCTCGAGAGGTTCGTCACGACGAACAGAATTCGGGTCGTCTTCTGGTCGAGCTCGAGCGGAACGTACGCGCGTGGGGTGACTGCGGTGGGCGGTGCGGCGATGCGCCGAATTTCGCTGCCGCCGACGTCGAGCTGTACTGCGACCAGCGACCAGCGAACACCATACTCGCCCTGCAACCAGGCGCGAAGCACCTTGGCGTCCCTCCATGCGGGCGCGTCCATCACGACGTACGCGCTTCCAAAGGCCTGCAGCGGCGTTCGCGCGCTCACCTTGCTAGGGGTGCGCGTCACGGCTTTGTCGATCGGCACGCGCGCGTCCCCATCCAAGGCGGCGAGAGGCCAGTCGTCGCGCTCGTTGCGCCCCACGAACCATCGGAGCACCGCGAGATCCTCGATGTTGTCGAGCAAGCGGTCGCCGCTTCGCTCCACTGCGGTCTCCGTTGACGACCACAGATCCGGGTCGGCTCGCAGCCCGACCCCTTCCCAAGTCCGTTGCGTCGCGAGCGCCCACAGGTCACGCACGAACTGTCCGCCATCTCCATCGTGACGTGCCGAGAGGTAGGCGAGCCACATGGCGCCTCCCGCCCCGCGACCGGTCGCGCCCTCGACCCACGATCGAAACGGCTCGGCCTGTTGTTCGTACACCGCGTCGTCGCAGCCAAACCGGCCGGTCAGCTCCCAGGTCAACCAAGCCGCCGTCGCCCGCCGCCAAGCCTCCGCCTCCGCCGGGTCCGCGCTGAGCAGCATCGCTTCGGCGTACGCTTCGGTCACGCACGCGTCGATCAACGAGTCTGGAACGGCGGGTCCGAGCACGGCGAACACCGATGCGCGGTCGAGGTAGGTCCAGGGGACGATCCCATCGGAGTACGCCCCGCTCGGCAGCGCCGACGTCAAATAGAGGTCGAGCTCCGAACCGCCGCCGAGGTCGCCGTCCGAAACCGGCTGGGGCCAACCGAGTGCGTCGAGCCTCGCGCGCGCCTGCTCGAGCGCCCACCGTACGCGCTGTGACGTCTCGTAACTCACCCCGGGATCGGCGTGCACGGCGAGTAAGGCGTAAGGCGATCGCGAAACCAGCTCGGCTTGCACGGGCCGCGGCACCGGGTCGGGGGCGGGTGTTCGAGGCCCCGTCCATACGGGAGAAGTCATCGCCACGATCGCCTCGGCCATTTCGTCCGTGCCCAGCAGATCGCCCTGCCCGAGCGCGGTTTGCGTGTGCAAGGTGAGCGCCAGGGCGATGCAGCCGAGGTTTGATTTCACCCATGGCATTTGACACGATCCGCCTATACCTTCTACATCCAGGCTGGAGGGGGACATATGCACGACGGCCGTTTCGATCCTAGCGGCTTCTACGAATTCAACCTGACTGGGGGAACCGTGCGCACGCGAGCTGGCGAGCGCGTGGTCATGCTCAGTGAGGGCGTGCTCTCGGCCTTGGTCGAGGCAGCTGCGCGCGATGGTGATCTCACGCCGCTGCGGCGGCTCGGGGAGCTTCTCGGTGAGCAGGTGCTGAGTGGGCTGGACAGGCCCGCGTCGGTGCTGTCGCCCGAGGCGGTGCTCGGCCATGCCTCCGCGGTGACCGCACTCTTTGGTTGGGGCCGCCTCGCGTTCGAACGCTGGGGTGCGGCTCTCGTCATCGCGCTTCGCGACAAGCCGGAGCTCGACGAGGACGAGCTTGGCGCGGCCGCATTGCTTGGCGGCATGTTCTCCGAGATCTCGCAGAGGCAGGTATCCTGCGTTCCCACCGGCGATTCCAAGTTCATCATGGTCGACTTCGAAGTCGCAGAGACAGTGTGGGGTTGGTACAAAGACGGAGCAGACTTGCCTGCCATCGTAGGCATGCTCGAGAGCAAGAGGGCATCATGAGCAATCGAGAGGACAGGCTTCGATCACTGCTCGAAAGGGTTCGCGCCAAGCGTCCCGAAGATCGAACGACCCACGCCGCGGACGCGCTCGAGCGAATCCGCACCGCATCAGGCACAACATCGGCCGCCGTGGCGCCATCTTCGCCGCCGATGCCTCCGGCCGCCCAGCCAACGCCGGTTCCAAATGCATTTCCGACGCGGGCTGCGCCGCAGCCGCTCCCCGAGCCGGCTCCCTCGCCGGCGCTCGAGAGCCCCACGCGCTACTCTTCACAGCCCCCCCGAGTCGAGCGGCCACTTTCAGTGGAGCCGCGTGCTCGATCGGTTCGTCCGATCTCCGTGACTCCCGCCGTGCCGAGCGCACCGCCTGCGCCGAGGCGTCCTGAGTCGATTCGGCCGCAGAGTGTCGCGCCGACCGGCCAGCCAGTCGTGTACGCAACCGATCCGCCCGAGTTCCCGAGGCCGAAGACGTTCGGGGACCTCCTCGAGCTCACTCTGTCATTGCGGCCTCGCTAGATGCTTCTCGTCGTTGACGTCGGCAACACCCACACCGTTCTCGGCCTCTACGACGACGAGCGCTTGGTCCACGATTTCAGGATCGAGACGGCCAAAGGGCGCACGAGCGACGAGTACCACGTGTTGTTGCTCAGCCTGCTCGAGCTTGCTGGCGTCAAACGCGCAGACGTGCGTGCGAGTATTCTCGCTTCGGTGGTGCCCTCGTTCAACGACACGGTCATCAACGCGGTCGATCGAGCCTTCGATCACGAAATCATGGTCGTTGGTCCAGGGATCAAGACCGGCATGCCGGTTCTCTACGAGAATCCGCGCGAGGTCGGCGCTGACCGGGTCGTGAACGCGGTCGCTGCGTACGAGCGCGTGAAAGGCGCGGCGATCGTCGTCGATTTCGGCACGGCGACCACGTTCGACTGCATTTCCGCAAAGGGCGAATATCTCGGTGGTTCCATCGCGCCGGGTATGCAGATCAGCGCCAGCGCGCTGTTCTCGCGCGCCGCCAGGCTTCCGCGGAGCGAGATCGCTCGCCCCCCGCGCGCGATCGGACGCAACACGGTTCACTCGATGCAGTCGGGCATCGTGTTCGGCTATGTCGGCTTGGTCGACGGCCTGGTGCGTCGCCTCGCCGAAGAGATGGGTGGCGACGTTGCGGTGATCGCCACAGGCGGCCTCGCTCGACTGATCGAGCCCGATAGCGAGACGATCGAAGAGGTTGACGAGTTCCTCACGCTCGAGGGGCTCCGCCTGATCTATCTGCGGAACGTCTGATCCTGCGGATTGCGGCTAGCGCTGCATCAGCAAGGCCATCGCAATTAGGCTGGTCGCGACGACCAGGGCCGCGAGCGCGTAGACGGCCAGCTCGCTGCGCCCGAGCTTGACCGGCCCCGCCACGGAGCCGTCGGTCGACGGCCTCGAAGAACGCGGTCTCGATGGCCGGGACTCCCGGGGTGGGGGAGGCGTGCTCCCTCGTTCTTTGCCGATGGGCAGCAGCTCTACGCGCTCGTCCGGGCCGCTCTGTATCGTCGCCAGCTCTGCCTCGAGCCCCAATGCGGTATGGGGCGGCAGCTGCTCCGACAACATCCGCCGGGCGTAGTCGGCGGTCAGTCGCGCCGACATCGTTTGCGCCACCGGGACCCCTACTTCGATTGTCAGGTGATAGCCACCGAGGTCGATCGAGTCGTTCGGGCGAAGGGTCTTCGGGCGCCCCGCAACGATGGGGACATCGTTGACCCGGGTGCCGTTGGTCGAACCTTCGTCGAACAGCGCATAGCCCACGCCCTGTGTACGGATACTCGCATGAGTTCCGCTGACCGCCGCGTGGGGTAGCTGAACATCCGCACTCCGCGACCGGCCGATGATGATTCGCGACTGCGCGAACTCGTAGACGAAGGTCGACGCCTCCGTCTTCGGCCAAAGCGATTGAACCGTGATCCGCACACCCATCGCAGCCGCCAAGACTGCGGCTGCGGTCCTCCGTGGTCAAGGAAGCGGGTTGCAGAAAAGTGGACGCTCGCGCCTAGTTTTGGGACCAGTCGAGTTGGCGCGGCGCGCGCGTCGTGTCGGAGAGCATTCGATGAACACATCAGCGGGATACTATCAAGCACCTCGGCCGCCCCGCGTGCCGCTCGATGAGGTACTGATCAAGCTCCACCCCGAGGGCTTCCACCAAGAGTTCGAAGCCGACGCCATCAATGTGGGCGAGGGTGGCATCTCGATGCGCGCCTCCGTGTTGCCGCAGGTGGGCTCGACGCTCCGCTGCCAACTCGACAATCCGGTTGGCGGTGAAGCGATTCAGATGATCGGTCGGGTCGTGTGGGCGCACGAGCGTGGCGAGCATGCCGGCGAATTCGGGATTCGGTTCACCCATCTGTCGAATGAAGACCAAACGCGCATCGAGGCGCTGATCCAGCGTTGGGGCCGAAGCTCGGCCAAAGCGCCTACCGTCACGCTGCAGCTCGACGGTGTCGACTCGACCATCGTGGCGGAGCTTCAATCGGAGACCGACACGACGCTGACCGTCGAGCAGCCGTTGCCCTTTCTCGCCATCGGCAGCGCAATGGTCAACCAGAGTGCGGGTCGAAGGGGGCACTTGGAGGCCGTCGAGCTCAGAATGGATGAGGAGACTCCGAAGCTGGTGCTCAGCATCGGCTACCAAGTCGCAGGCGCAGGCGCAGGCGAGGCTGCCTCCTTGGAAGACACGGGGCGCGATACCATGCCTGACGAGCCGCCGGTGATTCGGGCCAGCCGGCCGTCCGGAGAGGTTCGCATGCACGACACGCCGCGCGTCGTCCGGTACGACAAGACCCAAGAGGAGGCCGCCGAGGACTCAATTGGCGAGCGTTTGCGCGCGCATGCCAAGTCCGCTGCCGACCAGCTCGCGAGCATCGCCGGCAGCGCTCGAATCGCCATGACCGAAGGGTTCGCCCCTCGAATCGGAACGGCGATCAAAGACTTTTTCGGGCTGATTGCGCGCTTCATCAGCGCGCTCCGCACGCGGCTCGACGAAAAGCCACGCCGACAACAGGTGCCGCGCAGCCAAGCTGCTCGCGCGCATTTGAAGAACACCAAACGGAGCGGGCGTCGCTACCTGCTGCTCGCCGCCATGGTCGCAGGGATCGTGGCCGCCGGATGGGGGATCTACCTCTGGGCGGCGGGATCGGTGACCGAGACAGGGTCAGTGGAAGCAACGGCTTCAGCGTCAGCGAAAGCGCCAGCGAAGACGCCAGCGAAGACGCCAGCGTCAGCGGAAGCGCCGGCGTCAGCGCCAGCCGAGACGCCAGCCGAGACGCCAGCCAAGACGCATGCGAGGTCTGCGGCCATTCCCGTTCAGGGAGCGCCGCTTCCGCCCGAGACCGTGCGGGGGACTTCATTCGGCGCGGATGCCGTGCCGCGTGGCGAGAAGTACGTGTTGCGCATGAGCAACCCCGTCGTCGAAATGGACGGCATCGTCGAAGAGGATGGATTCTCGGTGACCATTCCCGGCAGCCTCTCGCTCTCGCGGGCGGGTCCCATTGCAGCTGTGCATCCTGACGTCGAGCATGCGAGTATTCTCAATCGCGGGGACTTCTCCGAGCTCACCGTTCGGTTCGTCGCTGGACGGCAGCCGAGGTACCGCGTGGAGGCACGCGGGCCGGCAGTGGAGGTCACGATCGCCAGGTAGCGTCTACTGGGAGCGGGCGATCGGCTTGAAGAAGCGCTGAGAGTTTCGCTCGATGTAGAGCAGCGCTTTGCCATCGCTGAGCGCTCGGCGAACATCGTCGATCGAACGGACCTCTTTTCGATCCGCTTGCAAGATGATGTCGCCTCGCTGCAAACCCGCGCGATCTGCATCGGACCCAGGCTCGACCCCTCGCACGAAGACATGTCCATCGCCCTCATATCGGAAGCGCTCACGGAGGTTGGGCGTGAGTTGCTCGAGTGCGATCCCGAGCATGCCCGAGCCCTGCGCGCCCTGGCTCTTCGACGTGGGTCGGTCCTCGTTCGGCCGTTCTCCCGTGACTAGCGCCATCTTTTTGGCCTTGTCGCCACGGCGGACCTCGAGCGACAGGCGCTCGCCAACCCCATGACGAAGGACTGCGCGCAGCAGGTCGTGACCCTCTCGGATCTTCGTGTCCCCCACGGCTGTGACGACATCTCCCGCTTGCAAGCCTGCTCGGTCGGCCGGTCCGTTGGGCACGACGCCGTTGATCAAGGCCCCCCCGTCGAAGCTTCCGCCGAAGTGTGCGGCGAGCTCAGGCGTAATCTCCTGGAACGATACCCCGAGCCACGCGCGCTTGACCGCACCGCTCTGGATGAGTTGTTGGGCAACTCGCTGTGCGATCTCGGAGGGGATGGCGAAGCCGATGCCCGATCCCCGCCCGATGATCATGGTGTTGATCCCAAGCACAAGGCCTTGGAGATCGACGAGCGGACCGCCAGAGTTGCCTGGGTTGATGCTAGCGTCGGTCTGCAGGTAGTCCTCGATCTCGTTGGCCCCAATGCCGCCGCGGCCTTTCGCGCTCAGCACGCCCGTGGTCACGGTGTAGTCGAGTCCGAACGGTGATCCGATCGCGATCACGAACTGTCCGACGCGCGCCTTTTCGGACGAGGCAAACTCCGCCTGAGGGAGTCCCTGAGCTTCGATTTTCAGCATGGCGAGATCGGTGGCCGAATCACTGCCTACGAGTCTCGCGGGGTAGCTCTTGCCATTCCTGAGGCGAACGTCGATCCGATTCGCTTCGGCTACGACGTGGTTGTTGGTCAGAATATAGCCGTCCGGCCGAAGGATGACTCCCGAACCTCCGCCACGAACGATGCCCCCTTGGCCCTGTCCTCCGAAGAAAGGAAACCCGTTGTTCTGCGGCCTGTTCACCTCGACCTGGATGCTCACGACCGACGACGACACCGATTCGGCAACCGAGGTCAACGCCGTTTCGAACGCGACCGCGCGCGACAAGGCATCTTCGTCGGCGAGGGTCTTGTTGGGCGAAGCCGTGGCAGCTCCAAGCGGTGTCATGGTGAGCGCGGCGCCAAGCAATAAGGCCCAAGGCTGCCGAAGCATGGTTCGGATCATCAACATCACCTCCCTATTGCGCCGGTAACCCGCGAGGCAATGCTTTGATTCCACAGCAGTCGGCGCCCACGCGGTGGATCTCCGGAAAAATAAGCAATTACGGGCGTTTAATCGGCTGCGCAGGGCAGGGCAATGACGACGGTCGTGCCCCTTCCCATCTCGCTGTCGATCTCGATGCGGCCGCGGTGTTGCTCCACGATGCTCTTGACGATCGACAGGCCGAGCCCCGTTCCCTTGCCCCGCCGTCGCGTCGAAAAGAACGGCTCGAACACGCGGTTGATATCGTCCCGTCCGATGCCGACGCCATTGTCCTCGACCCATACCTGCACGCGGTCGCGGCCGTGGAGGCGCGTGCTCAGGCGAACTTCGCCGCCTTCGTCGTGTGCCGCATTGCAGGCGTTGGTGATCAGATTGACGAACACCTGGTGCAGCTGTCCGGGCACTGCGCTCACCTTGGGCAGATCTTCCGCGTAGTCGCGTACGATTGTTACGCCCACCTCGCGGATGACATGCTCGCAGAACGCAATCGCCTCCTCGAGGACGCTGTTGAGAACTATAGGCTGTGCTTCCTCTTTCGACGGGCGAGCGTAGGTCAAGAGGTTGCGGGTGAACGACATGATCCGATCGGAGCTCCGAAGAATGCGTTCGACCCGTTGCACGTCGTCGTCCTCGGCGCCGCTTCGTGTGAGCTTGCCCAGTAGGTATTCACCGTACACCGAGATGCTGGTCAGGGGATTGTTGATCTCGTGGACGATGCCCGCCGCGAGTTGGCCCAGCGTTGCGAGCTTCTCGGCGTGGATGACTTGACCCTCGAGCTCCCTGACCTCGGTACGATCCTGCCCGATGGCGATGACTCCGGCTACGCGCCCTTCGGAATCGAGAATGGGCGCGAGCGTGAACTGAAGCCGTGCGTTGCCGCCTCCTGCTTTGGGTAGGCGCAACTCGAACGGCGGCACGTCACGGCCCCGGAGCGCGTTGACGAATGCCGCAAGAACCCGCGTGCGGTCGCTTTGTCCCGCGAGCTGGAGCACGTCCTTGGCGCCGAGCCGCTCCCGATCGAGACCAGTAATCCGGACGAACGCGCGGCTGACCACCCGAATGCTACGGTCGCGCCCGACGACCAGGACCGGAATGTTGGCGTGCTCGAGGAGCTTCTCGAGGTAATCGCGAAGGTGGAGCGCTTCACGCCGCAGGCGGCCGCTCTCGATCGCCCCGCTCGCCTGAGACGCCGTGATCAGCAGAGCGTCCTCGAGCCGTGGTGGCAGTGGCGTCCCGCGATCGAGCTCCGCGGCAAGCACGCCGATGACCTCTCCAGTGATGGACAATGGACAATCGAGCCCGTCAGCCGGAAGCTGTTCCTCTGTTGGGCCAGCAACGAGGATCGGCTCGTATGTGCGTCGCAGCGTCATTCCATGCGGTGCGGGCGCGGGAAGTGGAAACCCCGCGCGTAGCAAGCCGGCTTCCGTGATTGCCACCTCGGCCGCCGCCTCGGGGCGAACGTAGTGGGTCGTCGCCTGCACCACCGTGATGGGCTCGACGGTTCTCGGCGACAATCGCATTGCAAAGCGCATGGTCGGATACAAGCGCTCGAGCGCATGCACGTACGAGCGCAGGATCTTCTCGTCGGTTTCATACCCTCGCGTCTCCCGCTCCGCTTGGTTCAGCGACTCGAGAATCTGCGGCGTGGTGGGGCCATTGGCGCCGCGCCGCCGTGGCTTGACGATCGACTTCACCGCGGAGACGCGAGGTTCCAAGCTCGGTCCGGCCGAAGGCTTCCTGTGGGCAGAATCGTCCATCGCTCAGCCCTTCCCGCCGGGTTCACGCGTCGCGTCTGCCGCGCGATCCAAATCGAAGATCTTCTGATGCCCGACATAAGCGGTGGTCTCGTACCGCGTGATCTTGCCGATCTTCCGGACGATGTCCGCCATCCGTTCCGCCTCCCGAATCAGCACTTCGGCCGCCTTGGCGGCGGCCGAGCCGGGTTCCGACTGGCGCAGAAGGAGCTCGGCATAGGCCATCATGCTCGTCAGTGGCTGATTCAGCTCGTGCGCCGCCGTGCCTGCCAGCTCGGCGAGAACTCCCTGCTTTTCATTGAAGGCGAGCTTCTTCTGGGCCTCGGCCAAGCGCTCTTCCACCCGGATGCGGTCGCGGAGGTCGGCAAAGATGAGGACCATCGCCGAGGGCTCGCCATGCTCGTAGATCAATGAGGCGGAAAGCTGCACGGGAATCCGCTGGCCGTGAATGTCGAGCAGGTCGAGCATCGTGGGTTCGAGCCGCCCCTCGCCGCCGTTTTCGGGCGCCAACAGCCGCTTCATCACGAGGTCCGTCGAGGAGCGGCCCAGGAGGTCTTCGAGCTTCAAGTTGCCGACTACATCGGAAACGTGGCGGGCCGAGATCCGCTCCGCGCTCGGGTTGAACAGCACGACCCGCCGCTCGATGTCGGTCGCCACAATCGCGTCGACGCTTGCGTCGATCAACGACTCCAAAAATTCCATCGTCTTGAGGAGCTCCCGCTCCGTCTCGCGTTGGTCGGTGACGTCTTCGAACGAGATGACCGTGTGGTCTTCCGCGCCGATCAACGGCGCAAACGAGCAGCTGCAGGTGATCTCCGTGCCGTCCCGCCGCACGAGCTGGACGTCCATCCCGCGCGGATACTGACCGTGGGCCAAGACCTCCCGGATGCGCGGCAGGTCCTCGGCCGAAACGAGTTGCACGATGCCATTGGCGGAGACGGTCTCTTCGCGATGACCGACGATCTCGTACGACCGCGGATTTGCGAACACTATCTTCAGGTCAGGGCCGACGACGACGATTCCGAGCGCCATCGACGCAAACGTCTTGGCGTAGCGGCGACGGAGATTCTCGAGCGGTGAGCGCGCCAGCAGTCGTTCCAAGCGGGTCACGAGCTCGTCGGCGCGCACCGGACGGAACAGAATATCGTCCGCGACCTGCTCCAAGTCGTCCGGCAGGGCTTCATCCACGATGAAGAGCGCGGGCTTCCCGCGAGGTGGAGTCCAATCCATCGCGCGGGGATCCGCCGCGTCGAGGACAACGACTTCCTGCTGCAGTACGCCTTCTGCGGCGCGGTCCGGCGCCAACCACTCCACCGACCATGCACCACCAGCGAGAGCCGTGGTTAGCGTTTGGTAGAGGGTTGAATCGCTCGAAATCAGCGCCAGTGCGGGCATGCCTTTTCCAGCCTACCAGAGACGGCGCTACTGGTGGCTCTTTCGGGACGGGTGTGCAAACTTGCCCCGCACAAAGCGCGTGGCAAAGCCGATTGGCATCTTCGATTCTGGGCTGGGTGGCCTCACTGTCGCTCGCGCCATCCGCGCGGCGCTGCCGGCCGAAGACCTCGTCTACCTTGGAGACACGGCGCGCGTGCCGTATGGAACGCGCAGCGCGGAGACCGTGATCAAATACGCGATCGGCTGTGCGGAGCGACTGCTGAGCTACGACATCAAGCTTCTCGTCGTGGCCTGCAACACCGCCAGCGGCGTCGCGCTCGGAGAGCTCGAGTCCCGCCTGGAGATCCCGGTTCTCGGCGTGATTCAACCGGGGGCCAAGGCTGGGGTGAATGCGACGCGAAGTGGCCGGATCGGCGTGCTCGCGACCGCAGGCACGGTCGCCTCCCGGGCCTATGAGCGCGCAATTCACTCGGAAAACAGCGCCATACGGGTCTTTGCACAGGCGGCCCCCTTGTTCGTGCCGCTCGCCGAGGAGGGCTGGGTGAGGGGGGAAGTGCCCCGGCTCGCCGCCGAGCGATATCTCGCGCCTTTGGTCGAAGTCGACGTCGACACGATCGTCCTCGGCTGCACCCACTATCCCCTCCTCAATGAGACCATCCACGACGTCGCCGCCGAGCTACTCGGTCACGACCTGGTCGTGGTGGACAGCGCCGAAGCAACCGCCGCCGCGCTCCGCGAAATCCAGCCCGAGCTTGGAGCGGAGGCGGGCGCTGCGGGCGGGCTTCGCATCCTCGTGACCGACCTCCCGGGCCAGTTCGCCTCCTCTGCGTCACGATTTCTCGGAAAACCGGTTCAAGGGCTCGATATCGAAGCAATCGACCTTTAGGGCTGGCGATTACAGTGTCACCGCTATAGTATGTAAATACTGATATGCGGGATATGGGGGCACGTGTTGTTGCCGCGAGTGAGCCGCCGATGGGTGAAGAGGACCGGATCTTCGCCACCGGTGAGCTCCTCGATGGTGTCTATGAAATCATGCAGCTTCTCGGGCGGGGAGGGATGGGTCAGGTCTTCGAGGCCCATGACCATCTGCTCAACCGGCGCGTGCGCTCGCCGCGTTCCAGCATCCGAGCCTCGTGAGCGTCCACACGCTCGGCGAGCATCGCGGAATCGACTACCTCGTCATGGAGCGCGTGTACGGCGTGTCGCTGACGCAGCACGCGTCGACGCGCTGGAGCAGTGAGCAGGCGTTCTCGCCCGCCGAGGTAGTACAAATTCTCTTGCCTGCGGCCGAGGGGCTGAGCGTCGTCCATCGGGCCGGCTTGGTACATCGCGACATCAAGCCGGACAACATCATGCTCACGCCGGTGCATCGAGTCGTGTTGATGGACTTCGGCCTCGTTCTTCCCGAGTTCGACGTCAACGGTCAACAGCGCGTCGCCGGATCGCCTCCTTACATGGCGCCAGAGGCGTTGCTCAACACCGCCGAACCGGGAAGCGGGCACCTCGTCGACATCTTCGGACTCGGCGTGCTTGCCTACGAGCTCCTCACCGGCACGCGTCCGTACGGTGGCATCACGATTCGGGAGGTCATAGCCGCGCACGAACGGGGACAGCCAAAGACCCTCGCAGAGGTCCGCCGTGACTGTCCTCTCGAGCTCTGCCAGCTAGTGCACGAGATGCTGAGTCCGAACCCACAGCTTCGCGTGCAAAGCGCCGAAGCGGCCGCATGGCAGATGCGCGCGTTGCTCGAAAATCGTCCACAGACCGACGCCACCGCAGAACATCAGGCGAAGCCTCTCTCGGTGCTCATCGTCGATGATGACGTGGACCTCGCCAAGATCCTCACGTTCTACGTGCGTCAGATTATCGGGCGTGTCGACATTCGGGTCGCACACGACGGCGAAGACGCGCTTCGAGAGGTTCAAAAAGAAGAGCCCGACGTGATGCTGCTCGACCTCCACATGCCACGCATGAACGGCGTCGAGGTCTGCATGCAACTCAAGGGCGAGGGGCTCGCGCAGAGTTGCTCCATAATTTCCGTCAGCGCCGGAGCCCAAGAGCACGACGTTCAACTCTTGCACCAACTCGGGATTCACCACTTCCTCGAGAAGGGGTCCAACCTGCGCGAGCGCCTTCGCACGGTGTTCGGCGAGGTGTGCGGAGATCGGGTTCTGGCCGCCGACTGAGGTCGAGCCTAGAGTTCGGCCGTGGCCGACGCGGACACATCAGTATCGACGCTGCGTGAGTTGGCCGAACGGCTGGTTACGCTACTCGACGACCGCTTCCGCATTCCTGGAACGGACCTGCGTTTCGGTCTCGACCCCATCATCGGCATTCTGTTTCCGGGGATCGGCGATGCGTTCACCGGGACGGGATCGATCGGGTTACTCACGCTCGCGCTGCGCCGCGGTGTTCCGCGCGTGATCCTATGGCGCATGGTGCTCAACATCTTGATCGACATGGTATTTGGCTCGCTACCGATCGTCGGCGACATCTTCGACGTGGCGTTCAAAGCCAACCGACGAAACCTCGAGCTCATCCGAGAGCATGAGACGCCGGAGGCCAAAGCGACTCGCTGGGACTATCTCGTCGTAGCGATTGGTGTCAGCGTCGCGATCGTGAGCATCCTCGTGCCACTCGTTGCCGTGTTCTACTTCGGCTTCAACTATGGGCCGGAGCTTCTCGAGCATCTTCGGCTGCGCTGAGGCGTTCCTCGGCCTCGCGGAGCTCTTGCTCGAGGTGACGAATCCGTCGGTGCATCGCGCGCAGATCCTTTTGGGTGGCGAGATTCAGTCGCCCTGCGACCTGCTGGAGGTGCCTGTCGGTCGCGCCCTCGACACGGCTCCGCAAGCGAAATGCCCGAACGGCGAGGTCCTGTACGCGCGGGTCTCTCATGAGCCCTGCGACTCTCGGATCTTGCATGAGCCTGAAGACGCGTTCCTTGATGCGGCTCATCGCCTTGCCGTCACTATCCGATCACGGACTGCAGCTTCGTCGCCAGCAGCGCATTGCCCGTGACTTTGATCTTGCCCTGCAGAAAGAGTTGCATCGCGGAGGCGGGCTTCTCGGACATCGCCTTCCAGTCGTCGGTCGACAACTCGATCGTGCATTCCGCGTTGCCGGAATCCCCCTCGCTCACGCCAGGATCGTCCTTCATGTTCACGGTCCAGACGCCACCGCCGTCCCCGTTCACCCTGAAGAGGAACACGGCATCGACCGCCCGGGCCTTGTCGAGGTCGCTCTCGATCGACTTGGGGATGTTCTGGGTGAAGGAGGTTTGCGCGTCAGGCATCGGAAGAGGATGAGCTAACAACGGGCCCGAAACCCTGTCAAGCAGACCGCGCTCAGGTTCCTGTTTCGAGGTCCTGGGCGAGGTACGCGAGAATGACCTCATCGAGGGTCTTTTCCGTCAACACCTCGTGGCCGAACGGTGCGGGCGGTGTCTGTGAGACACGACGGTGGGATCCGCTGCCCGGGCGGATCTGTTCGTAGGTCGGTGAGCCCTCGATCAACCGCGCGGCGGCATGTTCGAGCACCTCGGTGCTGAGCTCGCCGGGGGGTGCGTCGTCCGCCGCGTCTGCCGCGCCCGCACCGGCGGGGGCGTCCTCGTCGTAGACGCCGTCACGCAGCGCAATGAAGACGCGCTTGTGCTGCTCTTGCATGAGCTTCTTCACGACGGCCGCGAGGTCTTCGATTTGCAGATGCTCTTCGTACGAGGTCTTCTCGGAAGCGAGGATGCGTCCGCCGTCCGCAAAAAGCTGCGTGATGACGTGCGGCCGCTTCACACCCGAATCCTCGGTTTGAATGTGATACAGCTTTCCCTTATGGCGCACGTTCGTGTTGTACCCCACGAGCGGTGAAGGACTCGCTGCCATCTCAAAATCATATCCCAGAAACGGGGGGCTGACCCCTTTTTCAAGGGGTTAAGGAACGACGCACCAGCTCATGGCCTCAAACAAGAAGAAAAAGACCCAGGTACGACCGCTGCTCCCCCGCCCCGGGGCTCGCTATACCTGCTTCGGCGACGGTCTCTGCTGCACGGATATCCATGGCATCGGCCCGCTCACGAAGAAGGAGTGCGCGCAGATGCGCCGTATTGACCGTAAGTCGGCTGCTTGGAACGACGACCACGACGACTACATGCTCAACACGGCTGCCGACGGCGGATGCGTATTCCTGATGAGCGATCAGCGTTGCTCCGTTCACGCCGAGCGTGGCGCGGACGCAAAGCCCGAGGGCTGCCGCCGCTTCCCGCTCGGGTTGGTGGCTACGCCGGTCGGCGGCCGCATCACGACCGACCACCGCTGTCCCTGTCGAACGATGGGCGACCGCCCGGAGCTAGAGCCGGCCGCGGCCGAGCCGTCGATCACGGAGGGCGGCCGATTGGTCGCTGATCGGCACATCAAGCGCATTCCGCTGCACGCGAAGAAGGAGCTCAAGTTCTCCGAGTGGGAGCCGATCGAGGCGGAGTACCTGCGCCGCCTCCGAAGCC
>Ga0111160_1070_pt1 | contig 14707 bp, 12 predicted proteins | sample DeeMarSeWOR28_12_FD_80265 | JGI IMG/M metagenome (GOLD analysis project Ga0111160, IMG submission 80265) | Myxococcales bacterium SG8_38_1
GGCTATCCAATCGAGCAACTTGCCGAAGCGTCTACCTTCGTCGAGACGAGCTATCTCCTCATCTACGGGGAGCTGCCAACCCCCGCGCAGCTCAAGGAGTTTTCGCGGCTGCTCACCTATCACAGCATGTTGCACGAAGACATGCGGCATTTCTTCGATGGCTTCCCATCGAGCGCGCATCCAATGGCGGTCCTCTCGTCGATGGTGAGCGCGCTTGCAGCATATTATCCGGAAAGCATCGAGCCCGACACGCACAACGAGCATCACATCGCGAGAGTGCTGTCGAAGGTACGCACGGTCGCTGCGTTCAGCTATCAGAAGCGGCAAGGAAGACCGGTTGCCTATCCGCGCAACGAGCTCAAGTACTGCGCGAACTTCCTGCACATGATGTTCTCGCACCCGGCGGAGCCGACCTACGAACCCGACCCCCAGCTCGTGAAAGCGCTGAACGTCCTGCTGATCTTGCATGCGGACCACGAGCAGAACTGCTCCACTTCGACCGTGCGTCTCGTAGGCTCGAGTCGCGCCAATCTCTACGCGGCGATCAGCGCCGGTATTTCGGCCCTCTGGGGGCCGCTCCACGGTGGCGCCAATCAGGCGGTCATCGACATGCTCGAGGAGATCCGGGACGAAGGTGGCGATCCGAAGGCGTTCATGAACCAGGTCAAGAACCGAGAACGCAGATTGATGGGCTTTGGTCACCGTGTGTACAAGAACTTCGATCCCCGGGCGACCATCCTCAAGAAGTACGCGGACCGTCTGCTGCAATATCTTCAGATCGAAGACGAGCTCTTCGACATTGCGCGGCAGCTCGAAGAGGTGGCGCTTTCGGACGAGTACTTCATCGAGCGGAAGCTGTATCCGAATGTCGACTTCTACAGCGGCGTCCTTTATCGCGCGATGGGTATCCCCACCGACATGTTCACCGTGTTGTTCACACTAGGGCGACTTCCGGGTTGGATCGCCCATTGGAAAGAGATGATGGAGGCGCCTGATCTCAAGATCGGCCGGCCTCGCCAGATCTACGATGGCCCTACCAGCCGAGACTACGTTGCCATCGACCAGCGCTGAATGACCTCACTCATACCCACTCGCATCGTCCCGAGCGTGACGCCGGCCGAGCTCACCCCTCGGCAGGTCGCGGCGGAGCTCCGCAAGCTCCTCGATTCTGGCGCAAAGATGCGCGCGGCCGGCGAAGCCAAGGACAACCCCGAGGAGCTATTGTCGTTGGGCTACACGCCGAAGCACGCGATCTCGCTCTTCGGCACCCGTTTCTATCTGACCAACCCTCTCCAGAACCCGGCGCTTCGGTTCCTCGTCGCCTACGTCGTCCAGCGAAGCGCAGCTACAGGGCGCACTGAAATCTACCCCCGCATCTTCTACAAGGATCTGTCATTGGTCTGGCGCTGCGCCTCCCACGTCATCGCGAATGACGGGGACTTCTGGATTGGGAAGGGCGACGTGAGGACCGTCCGGCGCGGTGGTCATGACTTCGAAGAGTGCGTGGAATCAACGACCGATCTGCCCTTCGAAATGCAGACAGCGCTCGAGACCGTCAACCGAAGGGCGCAGCCGAAGACCGACGAGGAAGCGCTCTACTTAGTGCTCCGAAATGCCCCCAGCTCTCGCACCGAGCCATACCGGGATTTCACCGAACCGCGGAGAAGGGCTGCTGCCGACCGCCGAAACCTCATCTACGGAGGCCGCAGCATCGCGCGCTTCACTCGCAAGAACGACCCGAGCTCTCTTCGAATCGTCGATGGCTTCGAGCCCGACTTCAGCAAGGGCATCCTCGAAACGAGCGAAGGACGAAGCGCCATGTATGGCGGCCCGCTTCGCCGTTTTCGCATTCTTTCCCGCAATCGGAAGGTGCAGTATTTGTTCTTCGCGGGTCCCAAGCACGTCTGGATCATCCCCCCGCAGGCGCTGACGACCGAGCTCTCCACCTACGGGGTTCGTACGGTCGACGTCGTTGCCGACGAGGACCTGTTCGTCCCGGGCTTCGAGTATCACTACTACGACGATGATTCGGACGAGGAGGACTTCAGTCAGATCCCGGAGGGCTTCGCCGGCGAGCCGTCTGAGCACGACAGCGACCGCGCCGACGCCTCAGCTTGGTTGGACCTCATTCCCATCATCGTCGAGTTCCGCCGCAAGGTCTTGCACCCGCGCAGCCGCGGCGTCTACTGACCCTCGAGGAAGTGCACCTTCCAAGGTCCGATGCCGGTGATTTGCAGGACCACCGGTCCATCGGTCAGCACGAAGTGGTGCGCTTCCTGCGCGTTCACATAGTAGTCGTCCGGGCCGAACCAGACGACCTTCTCGCGATCGATCTCGGCTCCGAATCCCACGCCGACCTTGCCTTCCAAGATCGTCACCCGCTCGTTGCGGGGGTGCCAGTGGGGTTTCATTTCGAACTCGGAGCCAGTACGGAAACGAACCGTGAAGAGCATCTCGCGTTTGGGGTCGCCTTCGAGAACCGCCATCTCGCATGGAGTCGGAAGGTTGGGGGGACAGGGACCCCACACGATGTCACTCGCATGCTGAGCCATCTGTGTCGCTCCCGCCGCGAGCTCCGCTTCCTGTGCCGCCGCCGCCGGACAGGTCGACGGCGTTTGAGATGCCCCGCAGCCCGCATGAAGTACGAGAAAAATCACCAACACGGGAATGGTTTCAGTGCGCATGGCCGATGCGTACCCCAGCTACCGAGCGGCTGGCAAGTAGGCAGTTTCGGTACCTCTACGATAGTCTAGCCGCATGAACGGTCAGTCCGAGCCGACGCCCAGACTCGATCTGCGCGTGGCGCGCATCTTGTGGGGGGCCCTGTTCTTCTCGACGCTCCTCTACATCGTCGTTCTCGAGCTGACGGAGGTGCAGTCGGAAGCCGATTGGGAGAGCCTCGCAACGATGTTTGCATTTGGCGCGGCAGGGGCCGCCGGAGCCAGCTTGCTCGCGCCGCGATTCGTCCGGCGATCTACGGGCGCCTACATCATATCGCTGGTCTTGGCGCTCGCTCTCGCAGAGAGCGTTTGCATTCTCGGCTTGGTCCTCGGTTTCCTCGGCGCTCCGCCCACGGTGGTCATGCCATTCTTTTTTGTGACCTGGGTTCTGATGGTCATTCGATTCCCGACGAAGGAAAAGATGGCCGCCTTCGACAGCTAGAGTCTCGAGCTCTTCGTCAGAAGCCACCGTAGAACGACTGCTGCGAGGCACCTTCGCGCATCAACCTGAGCAACTCTGCAGAGAACATGCGCTCCGCTTCGAGCGCGGGGTCCTCGAATGAGGAGAGGGACTCCTCGAACTGTGCGTGCGCGCTCTGCAGAACGGCCACCGCCGAGTCATGGTCGGTGCCGTAGAGCTCGGCGGCCTCTTTCATCGCCGTCACCAAGCGCGCGAGGAGGACCGTCTTTTCCACACCCGCTTGCTCGAAGCTGGGCGCCTCTCCGAACGTCGAGAAATCCTTCGAGAACGATTCTTCGAGGAGCTCGCCATCGAGAGTCCGGTATGAGAGCGCCAGCTCGGTCGACAAGCCCCGAAGCGACTCGCCTGCCTCGGCGGCGAAGCGCAAGAGAAGCGCGCCGCGTCTGCGGCTCAGGAACACAGTGCTCACCGAAAGGCTCGTCTCCCCCGTGGTCGACTCCGGGAATCCGTAGCCATCTGCCACGACGAAGCCCGACGAAGCGCTCGCGCGCAACGCGAGGTCGAAGGCGATGGGGCTCACCATCCACGGCCAGCTATCTTCCATCAGGGCCGGAACCTGCTCCGGTTTCGTGAGACTGAACGCGTTGGCGTTTCGAATCTGGCTCATCCCGCGGAGGACGTCGGGGTTGAGCCCCAAACCGAGTGCGAAGACCGTCAGCCCGACGCCAGCGTCCGACGCTTCCTGCGTCAGCCGCTCGAATTCGCTGGCCGTCGTGAGGCCTACGTTCGGTTGCACGTCCGTGAACAGCATGACGCGCGCCTGCTCGGCCCTGCCCACTTCGCCGGAAGCGATCTGATAACCGAGACGCAAACCGGCCTCCATGTTGGTCGAGCCGTCCTCGTGCAAGGACTCGATCGCGCTGATGATCCGCTCGTCCTCCGACGCTGCCACCGGTTGAAGAAGAACCCCGGACGAAGATCCGTAGGTCACGATCGAGAAGCGGTCGGCTTCGCCCAGGCGCTGCGCCACCTCCATGAGGAGCGCTCTCGAAAGCCCGCCAGGGGTATTGCCATCGCCGTATCCCCAGCCCATCGAGCCAGATACGTCGACGACAGCGACCACCGACAGTGAGGGTCGCTCGAACGCGTCCGGGTCGACCGAGGACGACATGCCGACCTGCACCCATGCCGAAGGTTCGCCCGCTGCGTCCGGAGCGAGCCCGCCCGCCGCGCGCAGACAGAGCAGCTCGTCGCAAGGCTCACCCTCGAGGGGTAGATCGTGCTCGGAGAACATCGCCTCCGCCACGAACGCCTCGGGCGGAGGCACTCGACCTGCCTTCACCGTCTCGCGGGCCAAGCTCATGTCCTGCACGCCCCCTTGTGTGGCGCCGAAGCCCGCGCCGCCTGCCGCCCCCGAATTCAAGGCGCTGCCGCTATCGGCGGACCCACAGCCCAAGCCCGCGCCGGCGAAGAAGAGAAAGAGAATCGAGCTGAGCAAATGCGTTCGAATAGACATGCAGCTTGGAACAGCAAGATGCGTGCCGCTGCCGAAGCCGAGCTGTCACCCCGGCCGAGCTGAGTCACTGTGTGCCAGGACCTGCACAGGGTGTCGTTCCCGCGGTCTCCTCGGCCGACCTGAGATATTCTTGCTCCATGCCACCAGTGGCTGAAGCACCGATTCAACCTGCGGCGACGACGGTCTGTCTCCGCGATGCAAAGCGCGGTCTCGAAGTATTGCTGGTCCGGCGTACGTCGAAGCTCGTCTTCTACGGAGGCGCGTGGGTGTTTCCGGGGGGTCGGGTGGATCCCGAAGATGCGGCACGCGCGGGCATCGGCGTAACTGCAATCTATTCCGAGGCGGCAGCCCGTCAGGCCGCTGCCCGCGAGGCCCAGGAAGAGGCGAACCTGCTCGTCGACCCCAATGCACTCGTGCCCATCTCGCACTGGACGACGCCCCCCGGACGGCCGCGTCGTTTCGCGACCTGGTTCTTCGTCGCCCATGCGCCGGGCGACGACATCGAGGTTGATGCTGGGGAAATCGAGCAGCATCGTTGGTTCACCTCGGAGGAGGCGCTACTCGCCCGCGAGGCGGGCGATATCGAGCTTCCGCCGCCAACTTTCGTGACCTTGAACTGGGTCCGTGCACATGATTGCGTGGCTCGCGCGATCGAGTTTGCTCGCAATGAGACCGCGGCTGTCATTCGATACGTCCCGAGGCCGGTCGTCCAGCAAGATGGGGTCATCTCGCTCTACGAAGGCGATGCCGGCTACGACACCCGTGACCCGGGCGCCAGGGGCGCGAGGCATCGCCTCGCGATGCTGCAGAGCGGCTGGCGTTACGAACGTTAGGCGGGGCATCGTGTATGCGCCGCCGCAGAAGAACGCACAGAGAGGCCACAGGCAAAGGCCTGAAGAGCTTGTGTCAGTAGCGGTCTACTGCGAAGGCTCGTCCGCCGCGGGTGCGTAAGGTTCGCGCTTGCTGACCTTGATGGCTTCTCCGCCCCTGAGCTTCTCCGTCGCGTCCATGGCGTTCGCCGCAGCCACCCTTTCGACGGACCACTGGCTCTTCGCGCGCTTTGCGACGGCGCTCAGCGTTTCGCCCCGGTTTGCTGCTACCAGTCGAAGGCGGTTCTCGCGCACCTCGTCGAGCTCGCTCTCCGAGGGCCGTCGGAACGTCGCTGCCGTTGCTTCGAAAGTCGAGCGAAACTCCGCCCAGCGGGCCGACGGTGTCGCGCCCAGCACCTGATAGATCAAGCCGTCTTTTGCAATCCAGGTGAGCGAAAGCGCGAGCTCCTGGCCGTCCTGCACGACGCGGGTGTTCGCTGTCACCACCGGGAGTCCGTTGATCTTCTTCACCTCGCTCCGATCGAGCAGCTCCACCTGTGCCCCAATCTCGTCTGCAACCGCGGCGGGGTCGTCTCCTTCTGCCAGCACCTGCAATCCAAGCATGGCGGACTCGCTCTGCGGGTAGGCGACCACCGCGGTCGGGCTGTTCTCGTACTTCCAGTTCTTCGGAAACGTCACGGCGAAGTCCAGATCCGGATGCACGAACCGATGGTCGAGAAATACTCCGGCCTTCGCCGCTGCGCCGACCACCAAGCCGTCGAGGCGGTTCACGAACGCGGTTCGGTTCACGGCGATTCGATCAGCAGGCGCGACGCTGAGCGTGGAGGCATACTCCCGTCCCTCCCGCGCGCGATCCGGTGTCGTCGGGTGCGTGTCAAAGAAGCTCAACCGGTTTGGATCGCGCCCTCCCGCGAGCTCCTGCTCACGGGTCAGGGCATCCATCGTGGCGGAGAGGGCAGCGGGGTCCCAGCCCTCGGCGGCCGCGTATTGCTGCCCAAGTCGATCCGCTTCCTTCTCCTGTTTTCGGCTGTAGCTGGCGAGCACGAGCGTCGCCGAAAGCTGACCCATTCCGGCGACTGCACTCCCGAGGTCAGGCGAGACGATGGAAGCCGCGGCGCCGCCGATGCCTGCGAGGATCTGAAGAGGAATCCAGCCGCGGCTCTTGGTTTGCTGCTTGGCCGAGTGGCGCCCTGCGACGTGACCGATCTCGTGACCGAGCACTGCGGCGAGCTCGTCCTCGCTGTTCATGATTGCGAGCAGCCCACGTGACACGTAGATGTGTCCCCCCGGAAGTGCAAAGGCATTCGGTTCCGCCATGTCGACGACGTGAAACTCGTGCACGATCTGGCTCCGCGACGAGTGCTTGACGAGCCGCTGGCCGATGCGATCGACATAGGCGTTGAGCTCGGCGCTCCCCGAGAAGCCCATGTATTGCTCGACCTCCTGGGCCGCTTCCGCGCCGAGCTTGATCTCGTCCTCTTCGCTCATCACGCGGCGCGTCCGCCGCGCACCAGGGTCCGCCGCGCAGGCCACCAAGCCAAGTGTGATGGCCACCCACAGAAAAGTCGCCGTGCGTATCCGGCAGGGAGCGTCGTCGTTTCGCATCGGCTAAAGTGTGGCTGCTGGCCCGGGCTTTTCAACCGCCGCCTCACACGAATTGAGCCCCGATGTCACAAATCGCCGGCCTGCTTCGTCTTCCCTCTTAAGCCACCGAACAACGGCTTGAGCAGGAGGAGAATCGACATCTTGAGCTGGCTGATTCGTCGTAAGATCGACGCTTTCGAGGACGAGTTCTCATACGACATGGACTACGCGCGCGATCTCTTGGACACGAGCCTCCGGGCAACGATGTTGTTCCAGAAGGCAACCGGGATGAGAGACTACCGCGAGGACCTGCCGAAAGATGCCTGGTATGCGGCCAAGTTGGTCGCGACGCGCGCCGAGGATTGCGGTCCCTGCACCCAGCTCGTCGCGTCTCTACCCGACCTTGAAGTACGCGCTTGGATATGGGCAGACTTGTTCGGTCGTTCACCTCGCCGATGCGCCGGTGCTCGTTCCCAGGGAGGCGCTTTGACCGATCCGCGCGCGCGTTCGGCGCGGCGATCATCACCGGAGATGTCGACGCCCTTCAACGCGTGCTCACAGACGACGCCGTGCTCTATCCCGACGGAGGCGGCCGGGTCCTCTCCGCCCTTCGCCCGATCTACGGAAGCGACCGCGTCGCCCGGTTCCTCTTTGGCGTGCTCAAGAAGTTTCCGCTTGGGGACTCCGCGCGTATTTCGGAGCGGACCATCAACGGAGAGCCAGGCTTCTATATTGAGGAAGGCGGCAGAGCCGTGCAGACCATGGCGTTCGATATCCGGCAAGGGCGAATCGACTCGGTCTACGTAGTACGGAACCCGGACAAGCTCGCTCGCCTAGGGTCCGGCGCAGGACATTGAAGGCGTGATCGTTCCACGAGATCATGTGAGATGGCTTACAATTCCTCACACGGGCCTAGGAACTGCCTCGGCCCCGTGTAATCTCTCGTATTTTGTGAGCTAGAGATCTTGGCCATCAGCCCAAGGGGTGTCAATTATCGCCGCATGTCTATGCGTATTTTTCTCATCCTCATCAGCCTTTCGGCCATTGTACTAGCCTCCGGGTGCAGCAACGAAGGGAGCACGAGCGGCACCGCTCCGAACCTCGAAGCGGAGTGCGTCGACGACGCGACCGACCTAGAGGGCTGGCTCTGCCCCGATGCGTTGACCGTCGAATGCGAAGACGGGGGCGCGAACCCGGATCTCATTTTCTTCGAGCCCTCCGGTGACGTGCCCGAAGCCTGCGAGGACATCGACTACGAGCTCAATGATGAAGGGCCCTTCGCAGTCGGTGAGCACGAGATCGTCATCACCGCTGTTGTCGAAGATGGCGCAGAGGATTCGGGAGAGGTGCTTTGTGAGACGAGCCTGACCGTGGAAGACACGCAAGCCCCCGAGGCGAGCGACGAGCCGGTCGAGCTCTGGCCGCCCAATCACAAGTGGCATACGATCTCTGGCGACGATTGCGTGCGCGACGCCTGTGATGCCGACCTCAAGGTGACATTCCGATCCGCGTCGAGCGACGAGCCTGTCAACGACAAGGGTGACGGCAACACTGAGCCCGACATCATCCTCGAGTGCGACCGCGTTCAGCTTCGATCGGAGCGCCAAGGCGGCAGCAACGGCCGCGTATACAAGCTTGGCTGGACTGCCGTAGACGACTCGGGCAACGCGACCGAGGGTGAGTGCACCGTCGTGGTGCCGCACGATCAAAGCGGCCGCGAAGCCGTAGATGATGGACCGGCGTACGAGATGACGCTTGGTGACGACGAATGCGATGACGGCACGGGTGGTGCCGGAGGCGCAGGTGGTGCCGGAGGCGCAGGCGGTGAAGCTGGCGCAGGCGGCGCAGGCGGTGAAGCTGGTGCCGGCGGCGAAGGCGGCGCAAGCGGTGAAGCTGGTGCAGGCGGCACAGGCGGCATCGAAGTCCCCTGAAACCTGTCAGACCCCGCCTTCCAAGGGCGTTAGCTCAGCTGCCGTTGAACTTTGCGACGAGCTCTTGGGCGACGCGTTCGGGGACCGGGTCGTAGTGGCTGAGCTCCATGGTGAAGCTGCCACGCCCCTTGGTCATGCTCTTCAGCGCAGGCTCGTACTCGATCATCTCGGCAAGTGGCACCGACGCTTTCACGAGGGCCCGTCCGCCCGGTGTCGTGTCCGTTCCGAACACCTTTCCGCGCCGGCTCGATAGGTCGCCTGTGATCGAGCCGAGCCAATCGTCCGGCGTCGTCACCTCGACGTTGACGACCGGCTCGAGAATAGTCGGCTTCGCCTTCAGGAATGCATCCCGAAACGCGAACTTCCCCGCGGTCTTGAACGCTATCTCCTTGCTGTCGACCGAGTGCGTCTTGCCGTCATAGACGGTCACGCGCACGTCTTCGACCGGGTATCCGGCTGCGATGCCCTGACGCATGATGTCTCGGATGCCTTTTTCGATCGCCGGCATGAAACCCTTGGGGATGACACCGCCGACGATCTTGTCGACGAACTCGAACCCGGTGCCGCGTTCTAATGGTTCGATGCGCAGGTAGACTTCTCCGAACTGCCCAGCTCCGCCGCTCTGCTTCTTGTGACGGTAGTGCCCTTCCGCCGGCGTGAGGATTGTCTCGCGATAAGCGATCTTGGGAGGCTTCGCCTCGACGTCGACGCCCTGGTTCTTAATCCGTTCGAGCACGAGGCTCAGGTGCATCTGTCCGAGTCCGTGGATCACGAGCTCGTGCGTCTCCGCGTCGAAATGGGCCTCGAAGGTCGGGTCTTCCTCTCGAATCCGGTTCAGAACCTCAGCGATCTTGTTTTCGTCACCGCGGGTCTTCGGAATGACGGCGAGTGCGTGGAGCGGCACCGGGTAGGGCAGTGACTTGTGGTGCACGTGGTCGAGCGAATGATCGTCGTGAAGCACGTCGCCGAGGTGAAGGTCGTCGATCTTCGCGACGGCGCCCATGTCACCGGCGATGATCTCCTTTATTTCCTCGCGATCTTTGCCCTGAAGCTGAAACACGTGGCTCAGCCGCACGGGTTTGCGCCCCGCCCCGACGAAGAGCTGATCGCCGCTTTTCACCGTGCCTTGATACACACGAAAGAAGCAGAGCTTGCCGAGGTACGCATCGGTCGTCACGTGGAAGACGTGTGCAAGCAGTGGTCCGCTGGGGTCGTCATTGTACTGAAACGGGACTTGGTCTTTGCCTTCGCCGCTGAAGAATGGACGGTGATTGCCCTCCGGCGGGCTCGGGAAGTGGCGGACGATGATGTCGAGGAGCGCCTCGACGCCGGCGCCGGTCACGGCATCGGTAAAGCAGACCGGCACCACGTGAGCCTGATCCATCGCGCGTTCGAACGGCTCGTGCAGGGCCTCGTAGTTGGGCTCCTCGCCTTCGAGATACCGCTCCATCAACGCGTCGTCGAGCTCGACGATCTGATCCAACAGCTCGGTGTGGAAGCCGGCGACTGGGCCGAGGTCGCTCTCGCCTTCAGCGTTGAGCAGGCAGTCGATGACCGATGTGCCGCCTTTTGCGGGTAGATTGATCGGGAGGCAGCCACGCCCGAGCGTCTCCTTGAGCTCCGTGAGAAAACCGCCGAGGAGCCCGACGTTGCCGTCGATCTTGTTCACGACGACCGCCACGGGCAGATCGAGGTCATGCGCGAGCCTCAACATGCGCCGGCTCATGCTGTCGACGCCCCCGTCCGGATCCATGACGATCACCATGGTCTCTGCCGCGGGGAGGCAGGCGATCGCTTGGCCGATCAAGTCAGGGGCGCCAGGAAGGTCGAGTAGATTGATCCGTTTCCCGAGGTGCGTTGCGTGCAGAAGCGAGGAGTACACGGAGTGGTGATGCTCGCGCTCTTCCTTCTCGAAATCGCTCGTGCTGGTGCCCGCTTCCACGGTTCCTTTGCGGTTCGTCTCTCCCGCACGAAACAAGAGTGCTTCCGCGAGAGTGGTCTTGCCGCTGGATCGTGGACCGGCGAGCAGGACGTTGTGGATGTCAGCAGTCCCGTATGCGGCCATCCGCCGAGTCTAGATCGGAATCCTGAGCGAACAAGCATCAAAATGCTGCCCCCGAGGAAGGCTGGCCCGGCCCGATCGGATGATGATTCTCAGTTGTCATTGCCCTCGACGTCGAGCAACTCCACCGGCGCGAACAAGTCGTCGTCGCGAAGACCCCTGCGCCGCGAGGTCCGAGTAGAGTTAAGCCAAGGGCGCTGAAGCCCGGGACCCGGCGTCTGCTCGGTCAACTACGCGTGCCATGACGTAGCCTGCGAGAAGGCAGGTCAGCGCGAAGACCCCGAGGGCGCTGTACGCCCAAAGTGTGGCGTGCTGGAACGCAGTGGAGCTTGCCACCTCGACGAGAAGGTCGTGGGCGACTGCGGACTGGTGGGCATTCGGAAACATAGTCTAGCTCTCCCTTCGTGAACGCCTACGCCGGGAATGCTCGATTGGATTAAGCGGGAGCTAGGATTTCGGCGTCAGAACGACGACGGGCAGCTCGCGTTTGGTTCGCTTTTGGTACTTTGACCACATGGGGTTGACCCCCTTGCCAAGCTCCCACAGCCGCGCGCGCTCGTCGCCGGTCGCGAGGCGCGCCCGAACGTCGAGCTGCTTGCGGCCCACACGAATCGAGCCGTTGGGGTTGGCCGTGAGGTTCTTCCACCACTGCGGATCGCGCCGGGCGGCCCCGTCCGAGCCGACGACCACGTAACTTCCACCATCTTCAAAGTATGCGAGTGGCGTCGAGTAGCGCTTGCCGGACTTCCGGCCGACGACTGTGAGCAGAAGCGTTGGCAGACCAAACCATGCGCCGATTCGGCCATCGCTTCCCTCGTACACCGCGGCGTGCGTCTTGAACATCGCTTTGAGTAGACGCGCGCGCAGATGTTTGTAGCGGGAGGCCATCTGGGCGCTTACGCATCGCTGGTCATGATGAACAGCGGTAGGCCGTTGAAGGCCGTGTACTTCGGCCTCAGCCGCTCGGTGTTGTAGTACTTCCCGACATCGACGACCTTCTTCGTGCCGATGATTGCCTCCATCGGTACGCTTCCATATCGGCCGTTATGAATGTTGACGAGGCGGCCCGAGGTGCCTGCGTCGATCAGGTCCAAGGCGAGGTTTCCGAACACCATCGGCACGATCGAGTCGAGCGCATCCGGGTCGCCCGAACGCACGAGATATCCGAGCCGCTGGCTAATGACGTTGACTTTGCGCCCTTGGTTGTACTTCGGCGACAGTTGCTTGAGCTCGTTGGCGACGCGGTCTCCGATGCCGCCAAGCTTCCTGTGGCCGAACATATCGGCCTCTTGGCCCTCGAATGACATATCCGAGTCCCCCGCGATCTGCGCCCCCTCCGAGACCAAGACGACCGAGTACTTGCTCGGATTGCGGTCCCGGTCGTGAACGAGCAGCTCGGTGAGATGCTCCATGTCAAACTGGTGCTCGGGAATGATGCAGCGGTTCGCGGCACCTGCCATGGTCGGGAGCAACGCAGTGTACCCCGCATACCGACCGAATACCTCGATCACCAGGAACCGCTCGTGGGAGCCGGCCGAGGTGCGCAGCTTGTGGGTGAGCTCGATGGTTCGCGTCACGCAAGTGCTGAACCCAATGCAGTAGTCTGTGCCCGGGACGTCGTTGTCCATCGTCTTGGGAATTGCGACGACGGGAACGCCCTTTTGATGGAGGTGCGCACCATAGCTAAGGGTGTCGTCACCGCCGATCGGGATCAGGTAGTCGATGCCGAGGAAATCGAGGTTCTTGAGGATGGCGTCCGTGATGTCGTTGGTGTCGTCATTGTAGTCGCCCTGGAGGTGGGCAGGCACCCTGTCCTTCGGGAGGTGGCTTGGTCTGGTTCTCGACGAATGAAGGAACGTGCCGCCCGTGCGGCCCGCACGGTTCACGAGCTCTTCGGTGAGCACCAGCACGTTCTGGCTGTTGTCCGCGTCCTTGTCGGGAACGATGTCGACGAGACCGCCCCAGCCGCGGCGAATGCCGAGCACACGGTGACCCTCTCGCAATGCCCGAATCGTGACGGCTCGAATCGCCGGGTTGAGCCCTGGGACATCGCCCCCACCTGTCAGAATACCGATCGTTGACTTCATGGCCCGAACTCTAGCGCACGCCGGACGTGGGGCTAGAAGGGATGTCTACGCGGCGGGCGGAGGCTCGCTGACGAGGCGCGTCGTGCTTCTCAGGGTTTCGTCTGCAACATGTTCGTGAATCCAGTAACGGAGCGCCTTGCGCTTGGCCGTGTACATGGCGGCATCGGCTTTTTCGAGGAGTCGACGAACCGATTCCTGGTCGACTTCCCCTCGCGCGGGGGCCGCATTGGCCGGAATGCTCGGAAGGGTGATCCGGTCGTCGAAGTGGCAATCCCGATCAGGAAAGAAGGCCACACCGATGCTAGCGCCAACGTGAACTTCCGCTTCGCCGATCCAGATCGGCCGTTCGATGGCTTCCGCGATCTTGTCGGCGAGCACCGAGACGTCGTTTCGACTCTCGACGCCCTCGATGATCAGCGCGAACTCGTCCCCGCCGATGCGGCCTACCAAGTCGGACGAGCGCACTGTGTCTTGAAGGCGAAGCGCGACTTTGCGCAGCACTTGGTCGCCTGCGGAGTGGCCGTGCTCATCGTTCACGAGCTTGAAATCGTTCAGGTCGATGAAGAAGAGAGCGCCGCGAGGTCCGTGACGACGCGACCGCTCCCAACTCTGAATGAGGCATTCGGTGAGCAGCGCCCGATTTGCGAGACCCGTTAGCCAGTCACGAACGGCACGTTCCTGAAACACTTGCTTCTGGCGCTGAAGGTCGCTCAATAGCTCCTCCGCCCGGCTCTCCGCCAGCCAAGCAAGTGCGCCGAGAGCGACCGCGATCGAGGCTACGGTCACCGTGGTGGCACCTCCCGCCATTCGAGGCACCATCGGACCGGCGGGAAGTAGGCCCATGCCATCCGCCACGCCGACGCCGACGACACCCGCGACGGACGCGAACGTCCAGACCGCGCCGCCGCGCACGCCACGAAGGAGCATGGCGGCAACCGGAAGGCACGCGAGCCACGGATAGGCGAGCGCCGAGACGCCGCCGAGCACGCAGCTCTGAAAGAGAAGAACCGCAAATGCCGAAGACGCGGCGATCCGGAGCGAGCGCGTTTGTCGCAGAATCAGTAGGGTGGCCCCGAGGCTCACCAGATAGAGGATGTTGAACAGCAGCGTGTAGGGGAGCTTCAAATAAAGGAAGAAGTACGGCGAGAAGCACACAGTGAAGAGAGCCGCGATCACCGTGTATCGAACCAACAGGAACGCGCGGTCGCGGCTCCGCGGGTGTTCCTCCACGAGCTCGCGCGGAACGAGCAGCGCGCCCCAACGATCGTCGGCACTGTCACCGCCTGAGGACAGACCGCTCCCCTCTTGCAATTTGCTCGTCGTCCACCCCATCAAAGCACTCAGGTGATCAGTATAAACGGCGGAATCCGACCATGAAAAGTGATCTACCTCACGCTACTGCGGCGGTAAGCCGTCACGCCTCGTCACGGGGACCGCGAGCTGCCGCATCTGAGCGATCGATTCGAGCGAGGTCTTCCAGCCCTTGGCGGGGACCGCGAACATCGAGTCGACGAGCTCCGGAACGAAGAGGATCGGCTCGCCTTGCGCGTTGTAAC
>Ga0111160_1134_pt1 | contig 14644 bp, 15 predicted proteins | sample DeeMarSeWOR28_12_FD_80265 | JGI IMG/M metagenome (GOLD analysis project Ga0111160, IMG submission 80265) | Myxococcales bacterium SG8_38_1
ACGATTTCGTAACTCGTGCCGTAGTAGCCGTAGTACCCGTATCCGTAATACGTAGTGGGAACGGTGTGCGTCGACGGCGGCACGTATTCCTCACTCTGGCTGATGCCCAAGAGGCGGGTAATTAGAACGCCGTCGAAGTCGTCTCCGTCGATGGCGCCGCGGATCTGCTTTGCACTGAGCCGCTCGCTTTGCGGCAGATGCCCCCAACTGGCCTGCGCGGCAGCGCCTTCGAGTGCGATCGCCCTGGCAAACCTGTCCTCGAACAAGCGACGCGTGCCGTCATCCTTGCCGACGCCGATGACGAACAGCTTTTCGAAGCCGCCGTTTTCGTACGCGGGGTTTCTCCAGCTGAGCGGGATCGTCGTGGTGGTCTTTTGGCAGGCGCCCAAAGCCGAGAGGGCGACGACGAGGAGGAGCGATCTGCTGAAGAGCTTCACCGCGGGAGCCTACGGCAGCGGCCGTGGCAGTGCCAGTGCGACGCGTAGGTCGTGTGGCATCGGGAGGCTTAGTCAGATTGGACCAACGCGCCGTACCCGGACTCCTCCCCCTGCGCCCTGCGGGCTTGGGTCAGTCCCCGTTGGTGCCGAGGTGGCCCAAGCGGTCCTGTTTGGTCTTCAGGTATTCCCGGTTGTGCTCGTGGGCTTCGACTTCGTGGGGCTCGCGGCGGGTTACTTTGACCCCGTCGTTTTTCAAACCCTCCACCTTCCGGGGATTGTTTGTCATCAGTACGATCGATCGGACTCCGAGGTCGCGCAGCATGTCAGCCGCCATTTGATAGCCGCGCTGATCGTCTTCGAAGCCGAGGGCGAGGTTCGCGTCTACCGTGTCGAGGCCTTCGTCCTGCTTGGCATAGGCTCGAATCTTATTTCCGAGACCGATACCGCGGCCTTCTTGCCGAAGGTAGAGTACTGCGCCCTTGCCGGCGGCCTGGATGCGCTCGAGCGCGAGGTCGAGCTGATCCCGGCAGTCGCACTTGAGCGAATGCAGGGCCTCCCCGGTGAGGCACTCGCTGTGCACCCGCACGAGCAAGTCCTCCGCACCGACCACATCTCCGGCGATGACCGCCAGGTGTTCCTTGTCGCCCCCGAGCTCACGGTACACGACCACCCAAAACGGCCCAAACCGCGTGGGCAGCTGGGCCTCCGCGTACCGTTCGATCGTGGGTTCGTGTTTGCTCGATCCGCTCATGCGAACACCCTCGCTACCACACGCCGCGGTCCGGTTCCATGCGAGCCAGCATCGATACACCGTGCGACTGCATGCTTGCCGCCTATGAAGGCGCGTGAGCCTCTGATAGCTGGGCCAAAAGCGAGGCGATCGCCTCGGTGACGAGACCCACACGCTCACCGACATCGATCGTTTCGAGGATGCGCTGCCGATCGTCAGGGCTGACCACGAGCTGATCCGCGATGACGTCCGCCGCCCGGGCCGGCGTCAGCTCCGCCGACACCTGCAGCGAGAAATCGGGCTGCCGTTCCCTCACCTTCGCCGCGACCCGGGTGGCACAGGCCATCATGGCCATCATGTCTGCAGAGCTCGCGCTACCGAAGTCGCGAATTGGTTCTGCCCGCGCACAGCGATAGGGCCGCCCTTCACTCGGAAGCTCTTGCAGCCGAACGCGATTGAGTCCGTGGAGGATGACGTCGTAGGTGCCGTCGGCGCGTTCCTGGTGGGCGACGATGCGGCCGGCGCCCGCGATCTCGTACACCTCGGGATTGCCTTCGTAGTTGTCTTCCCAGCCCGGCGCGAGCAAAGCCACGGCCATCGCGGTGCAGCCACGGTCGAGGCACTCCTCCATCATTCTCGTGTAGCGGGGCTCAAACAAATGAAGGGGCAGCGCCGTGCCGGGAAAGAACACGACCCGCGGTAGCGGGAACACGGGAAGCTTGGCCAGCTCCTCGGCCGACAACGGTGTGCTTGGTTGCCACTCCACGAGTGCCTCTATTCACATTCATGCCAGAGCACTTGAAGCGCTCGTGGCAGCTGCGGGCTTCCCAGCACGTCGCAGTTCTCGCATGCGAGGGGGAAGTTGCCCTCTTCGCACGACTGGCATTCTGTCAGGACCGAAACCATCGCGGTCAGCTCCTCTCGCAGCTTTCGGAGCTTTGCAATCTTCTGTTGCATGGTGTCGATTTGATCGTTCAACACGTTAGACATCCGTTGGCTGGCTTCTTCTGGACAAGCGTAGTCGGATTTCAGACAAAACAGATCTTTGATGTCTTGCAGCGATAGCCCGGCTTCGCGGAGGTCTAGGGCCAGTTGCAATTTCAGCAACTCGCGACCGGTAAACAATCGGTGCCCGCAGGAGCTACGGCGGGCCGGCTCGATGAGCCCCTCTTGCTCATAGAAACGCACGGTTCGAAGCGTGCTCTCGCTGAGCCGCGCCATGTCGCCGGTGGTGAGCAGGTCGCCGCAACCCGGCTGGCCGACCGCTGGTATGTCTGAAGCCGTCACATCAGAGAACTGAAAACGTCAGTGTTTCCAGGAGCTTGGCCAAATATGGAGGCGGGGTGACCCATGTCAACCCTTTGGGTGCATGCCCACGGGATTATTGAGCAAACCTAGATAGGCCTGCTCGATCGCCTCGAAGCGAACACTGAAGGTGTAGAAGTCCCGATCCCGCACGTCGCCATAGACCTCGAGCGCCTTCTTCACACGGAGCTGGTCTTCGACCGAGGTCTGTAGATGCGCGCCCCAATCGGGGATGTCCTGTCCGAGGAACACCTCGAGCGCGACGCCAATCGGGTTGAAGCGGAGCGAAGAGCGCTCGAACGAGAGCCGCCATTCCGACGGCTTGTCGGCATCGACGTGCCAGACCCCGTCGTCGAGTTGGCGGCAGATCAGCTCGCCGAAGTACGCCCCGCACATCGGCGCGAGTAAGGACACCACCTCGTCCCGCGGGGATTCCGCGAGCTTGGCGTAGTGGTCGAGGATCGGGAGGGTGTCCTGGGTCAGATCCAGCTCGAGCCCGGTCGCGTTCTTCACGGACGTGACGCAAGCCACCGTGAGGTCCATCACCGCATCGTCGGTTTCCATCTACGAGGGACGATAGCGTGCTTCGCCAAACTGGCCATCACCCGAGCGATGGGTTAGTCCAGGAGACGGACGCCGCGTGACCGAGCAGCAGGATATAGGGCCGAACGGGTCGTACTCGGGGCCTTCCGGGCGCACCCGGACGGAGCAGGTTCGCGTCTTCCGCCCGGGCCGAGACCCGTTGGAGGTCGAGGTGTTCCGAGCCGTGAACGTTTTCGAGCACCCGGAGCTTCGAGAGCCAGCGCTGAGCGGCGCGCTCCATCGTCTCGATGATGGGGAGGTCGTCGCGGTCCCGTACGTTTTTCACGACCCCGCCGCCCGGCAATTCGCCTTGGTCATTCCCGATGGTGCGCGAAGCCGCGAGCTTTCCGAGCGGGCAAAGCTCCTCGACCGACTGATGAATGAGCACGAGACCGACGTCCCGGACTACGTGCGACATTTTGCCATCCTCCATGGGTCCCAGGGGCTCCGAGCCTACGTCGACGACGCCGAGGCGATGGAGGTCGACGTCAGCGAGCTCGAGCCCGTCGATGCGCCAGCCTCCGTTGCGAGCTTCTACCCGCGGCTTGCGGGGCTGCTTCCAGCGGCGGGCTTCTCGGTACGCGCGGAGGCCGAGCTGGCGGCGCTGATCGATGACGAGGTGTTGTGGCTATTCTTGTCGATCGACAGCGAGGAAGCGAATGCGTTCGCGGAGTCGAGCACCGATTTGCTCATCCAACTCAAGACCGTCGAGCAGCTTCCGGTGTGCATCCTGGCTCTGGTCGACTCTCGGCACGAAGCCGTCCGCAGGGCGTATTTGAATCCGGTACGATCCGCAGACGGTCCGATCCTGGAGCTTCTGCGGCGCGACTTCTGCGCGACGATTGTCGTCTTGGACGGCGAGCGTAGACTGTTGCGCTCGTTTCACGTCGAGGCGCCGCGCGCCGCGAACGCCAAGATGATCCTCGAGCGCGCCGATCGAGCGCCCTCGTCTTCTAGGGACGGCTGGGTGCGTGCGGTGGATGCATGCCGAGCGATGCCTCCTCCAGTCGACCCCGTGGAGCACCCGTTCGTGATGCAAGGCGATGCAGCAGATGCCGGGGAAGCCCTGCGCCGCCTGCGCGAGCTCGAACGATGGAGCGCGCCCGATCGAGTGGAGGATGCATTGCTGCTTCGGAGCGTACCGAGGACGGTGTTCGAGCTTTCGCGCAGGCGAATCGTCGCCGACGCCCTCGTGCATGGCCTCGCGATGTCCGACGCCTTGTTGCTGCAGGCCGTGCGTTTCGGCTTCGCAGCCGACTCGCGAACGCTGCTTGCATCGCTCCGCGAGCGATTTGCCGAAATCATGTCCGCGGCGTCCGAACACGGCTTGAGCGAGGCTGAGGTAGAGGCCAATGTGGCGGCTTTGGAGCGGCTCGAGGCCATTCACGGTACGTCGACCGGACCGGGGCTTTCGTGTACCATGGACCATTCGGGGTAACCGGCGAATCTAATCATGCGGATCGGTATATTCAGCGACGTTCACGCCAATTTGGAGGCCATGTCCGCAGTGATGGACGCGTACTCCAGCGAGGATATCGACGTCTACTATTGTCTTGGCGACGTCGTCGGGTACGGCGGTAGCCCCAACGAGTGCGCGGACATCGTTCGGGACGTGGCTGAGGTGACCATCCTCGGAAACCACGACGCCGCTGTCGCCGGACGTATGGATTATTCGTACTACTACGAGGCGGCTCGCGATGCGCTCGATCTTCACGCCCGAGAGCTCACCGGCGAGAACATGGCCTGGCTCAAGGGACTGCCCTACAAGCACCGCTTGGAGTCGATCGGGGTCGACCTGTGCCACGGATCTCCGGTCCGCCTCGAGGAGTTCGAATACATCTTCGCGCCAGATCAGGCCGCTGAGTGCCTGCCGATCCTGAAGGACCTCGGTCACATCACGCTGATCGGCCATTCACACCTCTGCAAGGTGTTCGGTCTGCGCCCCGGCGAGGTTGAAGAGCTTCCGGCGGAAGATTTCGTGCTCGAGAGCGGCACCAAGTACATCGTGAGCGTGGGGTCGGTCGGCCAGCCTCGCGACTACGACAACCGTGCTAGCTTCACCGTCTACGACAGCGACACGCGGACTTTCGAGTTCAAGCGCATCGAGTACGACATCGAGAGTGCGGCGTCGAAGATCTTCAACGCCAAGCTCGAGCGCAACTTCGGGCAGCGGCTCTTCATCGGCGTCTAGCGCAAGAGCCCGTGCCAGACGGGCTTCCCATCGGCGGGTGCGTCCAAGGCCGGCGTTTGCATCGTGCCGAGTGAGCACACGTGAGCGCTCAATGCGTTGCTTCGTCCGATCTCGGCGCACAGGCTTGCTGACGACATCGGGTCGGCGCCCACGCACTTGAGGCTCGAGCCGAGGGGCTCCATCGCCCGAACCGCTTCGGCAACCCCGCGCACCGGCGCGACGGTCACGTTGCGATAGCCGGGGCTCCATCGAACCGGCTGCGCGGGTCGGATTGCAATTCCGTACGTGTCGCCCGAGACCAGCGAGCCTTCCACTTCCGCCATGCCGCGCCATTGCGCTTGCGCCGCACCGACTTCCAGCGGAAGAGGGGCGCGAGGAAGCTCGCGCGCGAGCGGCTCTAACCCCTCCTTCGCCAGCCGTTCCGCAAATGCCGAAAGCACGGGCTCGGAGTCGGTCGCGACATAGATGATCTGAGGCGATAGGCACCCTCGTTGGTCGTACGCGCAGACATCTAGCGCGAGGTTCGCGATGGTTTCCGAGATGCGTTCCCGGCGCAACGCGTCCGGACCGCAGTATCCCACGCTCACGCCGTGTCCATGCACGATCAGGCGTGCGTTCGGGTGGCGGCGCTGGATCGCATCGATCGTGCTGTCCGATCCGTACACAGCCGTCGCCTCCGCGCCCTCGATCAATGCAGTCTCGAGCTGGACCTCTCCTCCGGCAAAAGTCACCAGCTCCATGGCGTTCCCGAGCTCGGCGTTGGCGCGTCGAAGTGCATCCCGAAACATCGTCGGGAACCTGGTTTCGCGAGAGGACGCTTTCACCGTCACGGGAATGCCCAGGAGCAGCGGAACGACTACCGCGCGCACGCTGGCAGTGAAGAGGTTTCCAGCGAGTACGATGGACAGCGAGGCGATCGGTTCGCTGCCGGTCATGCGCGTTTCTTCCACCAGCGCTCGAAGGGCGTCGCGCTCCACTGTGCGGAGTGTCGTGCGCGCGCCCCACGCGACCATCGCTTCGCTCAGCCCCGTGGACTCTGCGAGCGCCCCTGGCGCGTCGTTGACGTCTCGAAGCAGTAGCTCCGCCGCGCTGGCCAGCCACGCGATGCGCTCTTCGCTCGAGGCGGCTCGGAGCCTGTCGACCGTCATGGGCTTCCCAAGGCCTGGTCCACCGCGAGCGAGCATCCACGGGGGGTGGCCCCTTTCGCGCGGCCAAGCACGACGATGCCGTCGTCGAGGCGCCGAGCGAGATCGGCCGTTTGGATACAGCAGACCGAATCGAGATTCGCGCAGTCGTCGATCCGCAAGAGACCGACCGTGTCGCCTTCGACCGGTAGCAGGGAATCCGGGTCCACCGGCGTTGCACGCACCCAAGGAGGGACCCACAAACGTCGTGGTCGCGTGCGCCCCGAGATCGTCTCTTGCAATGTCGTCTCGTACATCTGCGAGCTGAGCTCCGTGGCTCCGAACTCGTTGATGATGAAAGCGGCCGGAACCCCGTAGCGCGCGCCGATGGAAGAGAGCAGCAAGTCCGCGTCGACCTCCCGGGAGCGCCCCTTGTATCCACCGGTCTGCATGACTCGACTTCGTGGCGGAAGCTCGAACCAGCGTTCACCCAAACCGTCTTCCGCGTGAACGAACGCGAACGAAGTGCCGAGTAGGGCAACCGGCTCGGCGGCGTCTTCGGCCTGCCGAAGCACGATTGTCATCGCATCTAGATCGAGCGCGCCATCGCGCCAGACCCAAGTCGAGGTCGAACCGAACCACTCGGCGAAGCGTGCGAGCATGTAGTCGAGTGACGAGTCCATCGCTTCGTCCTCGGGCGGGGCCAGGATGACGAGCCGTATCGAGTCGACGTCCGGAAAGAGCATCCGACGCGCCGCGACGCGGGCCGCGAGGTCATAGAGGGACAAGTCCGAATACACGTGCACGCTGCGGTCGGTCGAAGTAGTCCCCGAGCTCCGAAACACTCGGATGTCACGCTCCTCAGGATGCGACGCGATCCGCCGAAACCGGAACACGTCGGTCGGCAGGGCGGGCGGCCATTGGCCGCGGCGCTGCAGTCGCCCGTACTCCGGGATTCGCTCGGCCTGCCACGCGGCGAGATCGTCGATTAGAGCGTCGCGGGCGCTGGTATCGGCCGGCTCGCCATGCCCGAATGCTGCTATCATCGTCTCGATTCGGGTCGCGAGAGCCGCGCGGTCGATCATGATGCCTCCAATACGTCTCGGAGTGCCGACACGAACCCGTCGAGTTGGGCTTCGCTGATGGTGACGGCAGGCGCCAGCTGGATCACGTCGGCCCGGGCACCAGCAGGCAGCACCAGGTACCCCCGCTCGAGCAGCGCGCGCGTAAGTGTCAGCCCTCGGCCCTCCTGGCCGAGTTGCAGGCCGAGCATCATCCCTGCCTGCCGGACTTCCTCGACGCCCCTAAGACCCGCACTGCGGAGCGAGTCTGCGAACGTCGCGCCCCGCGCCGCGGCTTCTTCGATCCACCCCTGCCTCGCGATCAGATCGAGCGTCGCGAGCGCAGCGGCGGAGCCGAGTGGATCGCCATAGAAGGTCCCTGTGTGAATCGCCTCCCGATCGGGATCCCCCCATGCCTTCATTGCCGCGTGTGTGCCAATGCACGCGCTAATCGGTAGTCCACCGCCGAGCGCCTTGCCGAGACAGATCAGGTCCGGCGTCGCACCGTCATCGACCGAGCGCCACCAGGCACCGCAACGACCGAGGCCGGTGAAGATCTCGTCGGCGATCAGAAGCGCGCCCCGTTCGTGGCAGACCCGTTCGAGCCCCGCGAGGAACCCGGGTGGCGGCAGTCGGACACCTCCGCGCCCTTGAATCGGTTCGACGATCACCGCGCCGATTGTGCTCCAGTCGGCGGGCAAGGCCTCGAGCGCCGCATCGAGCTCGGTTTGTGGCGTCGGCCACGGCGCGAAGTGGACGTCGCGCTGAAGCTGTGCGGCAAACGGCGCGCGAAACCGCTCCGCATAGCCTGAAACCGCGAGCGGTCCATACGTGAGCCCATGATAGCTGCCTTCGAACGCCACCACGCCCGCCTTCCCGGTCGCCAAAACGGCGGTCTTCAACGCTGCCCCGAGCGAGAGCATTGCGCGCGCATCGTCCCAAGGCGCAAGCGCACATAACCGTTCGAGAAGCTCGACCTTGACGTCCGACGGGTGCAGATCGCCGAGTGCGTGAAGAAGCCGGTCCGCTTGGCGTTTCACTGCTGCAACGACCTCGGGATGACGGTGCCCGATGAACGCCACGCCAAACCCGGACGTCAGATCCACGTATCGATTGCCATCGGCGTCGAGCACGTTCGAGCCGTACGCCTCCACCCATACGATCGGGTCATGGCTAGCTCCGGTTCGCTCTTGGCGGCGCTTGCGACGCGTCGTGAGCGCGGGGCACTCATTCGTAGCCAGACGCTCCACCCAGGCGCGGCCAGTGGTCGCAGGGATCGGATGCTCGATGGCGGGAAGCGCGTCTCCGGAAGTCACGCCCGTGTCTTAGCACGGCAGTGTCGTGGCGAGCGCTAGCCCTTCGGTTTCCAAGGATAGAACACGAAGGCTTTTTCGCGCGACTTCCGCAGCAAGTCGTGCCCGTCGATGAGCAGCACGTCGATCTCGACCTGGTGCTTTCGCGCGGCGTCACACAGATCCTTGATGACGGCGGGGCTCGGCCCACCTGCTGGCCGGCCCACATGGCAGTACGAGGCCCACTCGATCTCGAAGTACCGGCGCAACACCTCCCCGAGGCTTGAGAGGAGGTTTTCGTCGGGTGGGTCATAGAGCTCCACCAGCTTGATTCCGTCCCCGATCGAGGGCGCGACGACGCGGGGCGGATGCTTCGCGCTTGGCGGTTCGGCCTCGTCTTTCGCCTCGTTCGCGTCTTCTGGCGCGTCGCTCGGCGGCTTGGGCTCGACCCCGCCAGCACCGATCGGGCCGAGGGCGGGCAGCTTCAGCTTGCCCGGTTGCAGGGTCGGGAGCGGTTGGGCGGCGGGTGCGGTCGGCGCTTCTGAGTTGAGCTTCGGAGCCGACGAGGACATCGGCGGAATCGAAGCCGGTTCCTTGGCCTCGTTGCGAGGCGCGGGTGCTTGCGACTTCGGTCGATCTTCGGATGCCGGGATGATGCTCGCGGCGCCATATGTGCCTCCGTCCCCGATCGCTGAGGGGGCGCTAGAGACTTCTTGGATCTTCGCTCCCGGCGGTTCGCTCTTCGGCTTGCGCGGGGGGCGTGAGCTCTGGCGCCGGCGCTTGGGCGGCTTGCGTTCCGGAAGCGCTGCGCGAGGTTGGGTCGGTGGCTCACTGTCGTACGGAACCTCGTGCGGCCTCGTCGGAATCTCGCTCAACCGATCCAGCTTCTCCGACTGACTCGGTGCCATGCTGTACATGGTCGAGATGTGTTCGATTGGCTTCTCTTTGGGCGGTGGAAACGAGCTCGATGCAGCCTTCTTGGATGGCGGCGGTGGCGGCGGGCGCGACGTTCGGAACGGTCCCGTGCTGTCGAGCTCTCGGAGGATGGTTTTCAGCTCCGTGCGCTCGTACTCGAGCGAATGCGGTTGGCCGATGTCGATCACCACGAACGCGTACTCGCGCGTCCACGCGTGACGAAGGATGTCTCCGCCGATTGCACGATGCGTTGCAAGTGACCCGTCCGCTTCTAGCCAACCGAATTGCGCTGCCGCGGACTTGAGCCCTTCCTCCGAGCTGAACACCGCCAACGCTTCCTCACCGTCGGCGTTGATCAGCGTGCGATAGCCCTCCGCCATCGGCTCCCAAGTAGCGAGCCAAACGGGTCGCAGCGACAACGCCTCGAGCGCTTCGGTCTTCGGTCCGGGGCCCTTGCCGCCCTCCTCCAAGAGCTCGCGAAGGGCGTCGACGCCGCGGTCATCCAATGGGCTTACCATCCCGAGTCACACCATCCACGCATCATTGTAATCCTGAAGGCCTACGGGAATGCAAGTTTTCTCTGAAGCTTGACAGCCCCCTTTCGGCGGCTAGGCTCCGCGCCTGTTTTCCGGGCCCAGATAGCTCAGTTGGTAGAGCAGTGGACTGAAAATCCTCGTGTCCCTGGTTCGATTCCAGGTACCCTCGGTCAGTAGCGCCGGCCGAGGGTCGTAGCGGAATTCGCCGGTGGCAGGTCGGCGCCTTGCCGAAGCGCCAGATACAGCGCGCCGGTCAGCAGTGTGGCCAAGGGAGCGCCGAAGAGAACCCCAATGCCGCAGAGCATCAGGGAGCCCATGAAGATCAGCGTGGAGATCAGGAGCACCCCGAGGATGCTCCAACGTTTGCCGCGTGCGATTCGCCAGGAGTAGATGATCGCGTCGATCGGTCCGGCGTCGTCGTTGAACGCGAGCTCCACTTGAGCGAAAACGAGTCCGAGGATGGCGTAGATGTAGAGCGGGGCCGCCACGACGACCGTGATCGCCAGCGGCATGCCGGCGCTCTCGATGATCTCCGACATCGGTGTCGAGCGATCGACCGGTCCGACGAATGCCAAGAAGATGATGACGATGATCGGGGCGATGATCAGGAGGAGCCCGAGCCCGAGCGCCAGCGACTGGAGAATGTACTTCCAGATCTTCGAGAGCTGACTGAACAAGGCGCCCACTCGCGCTGGCTCCCCATGTAGTCCTCGCAACGCCATCGCCCAGAACCCGAGCGTGAAGATCGCGCTGAGCACGAGCTGGATGATCTGCGTCGCCGCTTCGATGGTGATCCGGAGCCCCGACCAAGCGGAACCTTGGAACCCCCCGAAGAAGCCAGTGAAGAAGCCCAGCATCATCGGGATGCCGATGCCAATGAGCACGTACAAGACGACCGCCAACACCCAGGCGCCGAGATCGCGCGACCACGCTTCCGAGGCGCGCGACAAGAGGTCGGATAGGCTGTAGTCGGTGCGTGTCAGCGGGAAAGCAGGTTCGACCGGTCGTGGTTCGAATGGACCCGGCTGCGGCGGAGGGGTGGAGGGAGGTTCCATGCGCCAGCGAAATTAGCACCTCGCGGATCCTGATCGAAAGAAACGGGGCTAGACCTGCAACGGTTCGGTGATAGGCTCGCCCCCATGATCAATCGTTGTGTTTTGAGTTGTAGCTTGGCTCTTGGACTGACGGCGGCTGGCTGCGGGAGCGACACCGCGGCGCCGGCTTTCGTGCCCCCTGAGTTCGATAGCTGGGTAAAGTACGAGCCCGAGGGCGCGGTCTGCAGCGACGGAAGCCAGTACGCCTTCTACGTCGAGTTCTCGGAAACCTCGGACAACGTCATCGTCTTCTTCATGGGAGGCGGCGGATGTTGGGATTATGAGAGCTGCGTAGGCGGCGGCGCGCGCGGCGCGGCCAATCCGAACGGTTTGCCCGACGACTACGCGAACAACCACACCGAGATCGCGGGGCTCACCATCAACGTGAACGAGATCTACCCACTGATGAACGACGATCCGGACGTAAGCCCGATGGCCGATTGGAACAAGGTCTTCGTTCCCTACTGCACGGGCGACGTGTACGCAGGCTCCGTCACCAATACTTACCAAGATCCAGATGGAGTCGAAGAGGATGCGGTGTTCGCGCATCAGGGGCACACGAACGTGCTCAAGATGACCGAGATGTTGAACGAGATGTTCAGCACGGTGCCGAAGATGTTTGTGAGCGGTTGTAGTGCCGGCGGCGCCGGGGCGATCGTCAACTACTACTTCCTTCGTACAGGCATCGAAGGTGTACAGAAGGGATACCTGCTCGACGACTCCGGGCCGATCTTCCCCAGCACTGAGCCGAAATCGCGATCCTTCCTGTTGCACGAAGAGGTGCGCGATGTCTGGGACGCCGATTCTTTGATAGCCAAAGCGCCGCAGCCGGACTTGCTGGCTGCTGATTTCGGAGCGTTGAGCGATGTTCTGGCCGAGGAGTTTCCTGAGGACCGCCTCGCGACGACCATGTTCCAGCTCGACTACAATTTCTCTCTCTACTCCTACGAGCGATTTTGGACCCGCGACGACCCAGACATGCTCACACCAATCGTGCCGTACACGGAGGATTCCGGCCTGGGGCTCGATGAGGACATTGCACTCGACCGGGCAGCGGTTCACCAACTCTGGTGGGACGACATCGATCTCCTGCGCAGCCAATACGATGCCAAGGCCAACCTCGGATATTATCTGCCGTTCTACCGGACGACCAACAGCAGCCACTGTGTAACAATTCCCGGCTTAGAGGATGTGGCCAACATCGGTGAGGCGCTCGACCTGTTCCAAAACGACTTTGGCGCTCTTGCATGGCGTGGGAGCGAGATCGGCGAGATCAACCTCCGCGACTACGTCGAGCACCTGCTCAACGATGACGAGCCGCTGCAAAGCTACATCGAAGAAGACGGTGAGGGCCCATACCTGCCTTGCACTCCGGCCGACTTCGATGCCGATGCCTGCGAGGCAGCGGTCAATCCCGCGGCAAACTAGAGCCTAGTTCCAGCGAAAGCCTTCCATGGTCTGCTTCGCGGTGTAGCGCGGCTCGAAGCCGGTGGCTTCGAGGAAGGCGGAGTTGTCGATGACGATCGGGTACTTCACGTGGGCGATTGCGCTCGGCGGGAGGTACGGAAAGCCGAAGCGGCCGAGGACCGTCGGATAGAGAGGCCCCGGAATCGGCACGGCGCGTTTGCCCGTGGCTTCACAGACGGTGGAAAGAGGCACGGGCGGCGGACCTGCGACGTTGAAGACGCCGCGGAGCTGCCGTTCGACGGCGAGTGTGATCGCCTCTTCAGCGTCCCATTCGTGCATGAATTGGTAGAGCGGATCGAAGCCCATGACGAGGGGGACCTTGCTCTTCGATAGGAAACCCGCGAGCGTGCCGCCACGGCTCGGGCCGAGGAAGTAGCAGAGCCGCAGAACGGCGGTGTTGAGCTCCGGCCAGCGCCATAGGGCGCTGCCAGCGTAGAGATCGGCTGCGACGAGGTCCGCGAGCTCTTTGGTAGAGCGGCGAGTCGGGGGTTGCGCCGTAGACCGTGTGGCGGCCGACGAACACCGCCTGCTTCACGCCGTACTCGTGGCAGTACTCGAACAGCTTTCGCGTGCCGCCGAGGTTGATGCGGTAGCGCTCCTCAGTCTCGGTCGTGAAATGCGTGACAGTCGCCATGTGGATGAGAGCGTCCGGCTTCGAGATCCGGAAGACGTCTTCAGCCGGTCGTTTCCGGATGTCGGCTTGGTGCATCTCGACGCCTTCAGGCACGTCAGGCCACGGGCGGCGGTCGATGCCGATGACCTGATGTCCGCGCCGCGTGAGCCGGTACGCAACGCCGCGCGCTAGGGTCCCGCTGATACCGGTGATCAAGATCTTCATGGCCTGCGCTCCTTCTCCGGATCGGGCATGCGCTCGAACATGAAGGCTTGCGGACGAGCGTCGAGTCCCGTGCTGATGAGGCGCTCCATCGAGTGCCGCACGTCGTCGACGTATTGCTGAATGACGTGGTCAGGCTCCGAGCCGTCCCCCTCGAAGTGCATCGGAGGCCCGTAGTAGACTTGGCAGGCCACGGGGAGCGGGAAGTAGATCAATTGCGGTGCGACCGGCACGAAAGGCCCACCGACGAGCTTCGCCAACCACTTGATGTGGAAGAGCTGGGGGAACGACTCCTCGCCGCCAATGAAAGCGCAAGGGATGATTGGCGCGTTCATCTTGAGCGCGAGCCGCATGAAGCCAGTACCGAAACGCACGAGCTTGTATCGGTCCTTGTAGAGCTTGCCGGCACCGCGCGCACCCTCGGGGAACACCACTAGCAAGCGCTCGTCCTTGAGGAGTTGCTCGCCATGTTCAGGCAGTCCCGTCAGGTGGCCGAGCTTGCTGAGCGCCGGCCGGGCGAACGGGGAACGAGTTAGGAAGTACTCCGCCATTCCCTGACCGAGCCGCGGCGCTTCATCGTTCAGCAACAGCGAGGTGAAGATCATGGCCGCGTCGGCGCCGAGCCCTCCCGAGTGGTTGGCAACGACCACGGCCCGCCCTTCGGCGGGCACGTTTTCGAGTCCGAACGCGGTGACCTTCAGATAGCGCCGGTACATCAGCGCCATTGGCGAGTACGCGCGAACGAGCGACTTCTTCGAGAGGCCGAACCGATCGAAACCGTAGTCGTCGAACTCGATCGGAAGGCGGTCTACGTTTCGCCTGACTTGTGGATCATCCAAGAACGACATGTGCCCGGGTCGCCTTACGCTCAGTCAAATAGCTCAGCTTGCGCGCCAAAGCGAGCTAGATAGTCGCTCATCCGCAGCTTTCTGAGGGTGTTTGCGGAGCTCATGTAGCGGATCTTCCCGAAGATCGGGCGCTCGGGACCCCAGGCGCGGTCGTAGCGACCCAGCACCCAGAAGATGCCTGAGTAGCTGTTCGGGTCGCGGCCGTCGATCGCGTACTTGTTGTTCAA
>Ga0111160_1068_pt1 | contig 14336 bp, 15 predicted proteins | sample DeeMarSeWOR28_12_FD_80265 | JGI IMG/M metagenome (GOLD analysis project Ga0111160, IMG submission 80265) | Myxococcales bacterium SG8_38_1
GACTGGTCGGAGCTCCGAGCCGAGACCATTCGCCTGCTACAGCAGGATCGTGAGCTTCGTGAGATCGCCGGCCTGGTCGGAGTAGACGCCCTCGAAGACCAAGATCGCCTCGTACTCGAGGGTGCGCGCATCGCGCGCGAGTTCTTGATCGGGCAGAACGCCTTTCACCCGAACGATGCCTTCTCGACGGTGGCGAAGACCTACCACTTGGCACGGCTGCTATGGACGTTCATGAGAGCGGGTGGCGAGGCCCTCTCGAGTGGCATCGGCTTCGAAAAGCTGGATCTCGCGGCGGTTCGCGTTGCATTCGGCGCTGTGAAGACGGCGCCTGCCGCCGAGCTGGACGCGCGCATTGCGGACACCGAGCAGACCATCGCCGACATGGGGGAAACATGAAGCGCCTCGACGCACCGGTCGCGCGAACATACGCGGGCGCAGCGTCCGCCGCGGGCCCGTTGCTCTACGTGCGCTCGACGCGCCGCGCGAAGCTCGGCGAATGGGTGCGCATCGAGGGCGCGGGCCAAGAGGGGCGCCGCGGCCAAGTGATCGACGTCGGCAACGAGATCACCGTGATTCAGGTCTTCGAGGACACCCTTGGACTCCGCCCGGCCGAAGCAACGATCACACTCACCGGAGAGACGGCCACGACCGTGGTGGGCAAGGATCTTCTCGGCCGCGCGCTCAGCGGGACAGGGGCGCCCCTGGACGGTCTGCCGCCTTCAATTGGCGAAGCGCGGCTGCCTATCTGGGGCGCGCCGATCAATCCCGTGCGGCGCCAACACCCGTCGGACTTCATCGAGACGGGTGTCACCGCAATCGACGGAATGAACACGCTCGTGCGCGGCCAGAAGCTTCCGATCTTCTCCGGCCCCGGCCTTCCAGGAGTCGAGATCGCCGCCGACATCGTCGAGAACGCGCGCCCTGCCCGAGGCGAGCCCTTTGCAGTGGTGTTCGCTGCCGTCGGAATCACCGAACGCGAAACGCAAAGCTTCGTCTCCCGCTTCCGCGAGAGCGAGGTCATGGAGCGCACCGTGTTGTTCCTCAATCAAGCGAGCGATCCGACGATCGAGCGCCTCCTCACGCCGCGCGTCGCCCTGACGACCGCAGAGCACTTGGCATTCACCCACGGCATCCACGTGCTCGTCGTCATGGCCGACATCACACACTATGCGGAAGCGCTGCGCGAGGTCGCCGCAGCGCGCGAGGAGATTCCTGGCCGGCGGGGCTACCCTGGCTACATGTACACCGATCTGGCGACGTTGTTCGAGCGTGCAGGAGTTCTGAAGGGATCTCCCGGCTCTGTCACACAAGTGCCGGTCGTCACGATTCCGGACGACGATATCACGCACCCGATCCCGGACCTCACCGGTTACATCACCGAAGGGCAGATCGTGCTGAGCCGCGAGCTGCACCAGCGCGGCGTCTATCCGCCGATCGACGTGCTTCCGTCGCTGTCGCGTCTGATGAACGCGGGCATCGGCAAGGACCACACCGTCGCAGAGCACCGCGAGTGGGCTGACCAGCTCTACGCGGTGTACGCGCGGGGCCGAGAGGCGAAGCTCATGGCCGCTATCGTCGGCAGCGAGGGGCTCGCCCCGGGCGATCGGCGCGCCCTCGAGTTCGTGGAAGTGTTCGAGAAGGAGCTCATTCATCAAGGCGGGGCGCGGCGCTCATTGCCCGACACGATCCGAAGGGGCTGGTCGCTGCTCGAGACCTTACCGCGCGATGAGCTGACGCGGATCTCGGATGCTACTTGGCGAGCGCAAGTCTCGATGCCGGTGGAAGGAGAGTCGCCATGAGCGCCCGGTCGGTGCCCCCTACCCGCTCGGGGCTCGTTCGCGCGAGCGCGCAACTCGGTCGTGTCCGCAAGGGGCGGGAGCTCCTCAACAGAAAGCGCGAGGCCCTGATCACGGAGCTCTTTCGCAGCGCTCGCCCCGCACTCGACGCGCGACAACAGGTGGAGGAACGAGCCAATCTCGCATACCGCGCGCTGGTCGAAGCCCTGGCGGTGCACGGCGAGCAGACGCTCCGCAGCTACGCGTGGCCCGACCGAGAAATCGAGCTCGAGCTCCGGCACAAGCAAGTTTGGGGCATTGCCGTGCCTTCGATTGTCTCGCACACGCCCATTCAACGGACACTCACCGCGCGCGAAACCGCGGCCTCGTCCGTGGGCCCGGCTGCTGCCCAAGCCGCGACGGAGTTCGAACGCCTGATCGAGCTCGTCCTCGAGGCGCTTCCGAAAGAGCAACTCGTCCGGCGACTGGGTGTCGCGCTCAACAAGGCGACACGGCAGGTCAACACCCTACAGCTTCGCGTCGAGCCGGCGCTCAGTGCCGAGCTCAGCTCACTCAAGGGAATGCTCGAAGAGCGGGAGCGTGACGAGCGCTCACGCCTCCGTCACGTGCTCCGCCGTCGCGAACGCCACAAATAGACGAGCCCTGCGGCGAAGAGCAGAAGCAAGGTCGTGTCGTAGTCCGATGCGGCGGCAACGCGGCAGCTACAACCGCTCGAGCTAGATGGATCCGTTCCGCCATCGGGGCGAGCTTCGGCGGGCTGGAGCCAGACGTAGCTGCCGATGGTCTTTGGCTTGGTCCCTGATACGACCTGGTGGCGGTAGCGATCTTCTCCCTGTTCCGGAGCCACGACTTCCTCCTGATGCATGAACGGATCGGCGTCGATCGTCACGCTATTGGTCACACTGCCGTTCTTGATCACGAGAAGGGTCAGCCCCTCGCCACCGGTCACCACGGCGGACAGCGTCGACCTGTCTCCAAACACCGTGTCGCCGACTCGTTCGCCCGTCAGTTCCGTTTCGAGCATGGGTCCATCGACGCCGTCGACTTTGACGACCGTTCGCCCGTCGCGCACGCCCTGCAGAATCCCGGCAACACTGAGATTTTCGGCAAAGACCATGGTGGTCGGCGTTCCTATCGGGGTCGTGTATGGAAGAACTCTCTGGCCTGCATCGTGGTCGTCACTTCCGCCGATAGCGACGGCGTGCGAACCGTTTTCACAGGCCTCATCGAAGAACTCGACCGCGTCCCAGAGCTTGGACGTCCATACCTCGACACCATCCAACGCCGCTGGATCGACGTCGTACTCCCACAGGCAGCCAAGACAAAGTGCTCCGACGTCCTCGGTCGGATGGGTCGGATAGAACAGGGCGCCTTGATCCTGGTATGCCTGAATCGCGGCCTCCGCCGTTGCGCCGCGAACACCGGTCTTGTGGTCGACCCATTCGGTGGCGCCGAGCGCATTCGCGTGACCCGAGTACGTGGTCCACTCGACGCCGGGCAGAATGAGGACGTCCGGATACTCGGGTTGAACGACACCGTAATAGGTGAGCCCCGCGTTGGTGTTGTGCTCAGAGAACATGATGAAATCGAGCCCAATTCGTCTCGCATAGTCGAGGGCCTTCTCCATCGTGCCCCCGGCATCCCCGCTCTCCCAGGAGTGGACGTGGAAGTCGCCCGCGTACCATCGAGTTTCATCATCGAGCACGCCGGGATCTTGGTACGGAGTGCGGGGTTGTGAGGGGAGGGTCGCCTCGGTCCGAAGAAAGATCTCGATTCGGTACATCGCCGGCAGCTCGTCGATCCTCGCTTTTCCCACGACGACCTCCCAGGTACCGGCGGGCATCGGCCCGGGCACGTAGCTTCGGGAAGCAGCTTGCTCTCCGACGATCGCCGGTTCGCTGTTCCCCCCACCCCAGCCGCGAAACCCGTTGGGATCATCGAGGCCCCAGTCGAGAATGTTCGCGGACGACAGATTGTCGTGGCGAACCTCGATCTCGACGACGCCTTCCGGAACCTCGAAAGAAACGAAGAAGTGCGTTTCATTGCCGCGGGGAACCTCCCCAGTGAAGACGAGGTCAGGCTGCTGCCCTTGTGCCGAGCCGGCGAGCAACGGGGTGAGAATCGTGATCCAACGAAGACGACGCCACATGCGCAGGATTGGAACGCAGATGGGCTACAGCTTCAAGCGCCAAGTTTGCGACCCATCGACGAAAGTCGATGCTAGGCTCCGCTGGTGACTTCGGTCATCGATTTGCGGATAGAATCCTTTGCCCGCGATGGCGTCGAGATTCTCCGCGACGTCCACTGGCGGGTCGCTCACGGAGAGCATTGGGTGGTGCTTGGACCAAATGGAGCTGGTAAGAGCTCTCTGCTGTCCATCGTAGCGGGATACGAGTGGCCGAGTCACGGTGAGGTCTCGGTACTGGGCGAGACGTATGGCAAATGTGACATGCGAGCCTTGAAAGAACGGATCGGCTGGGTCAGCGCGGCGCTCTTCTCTTGGTTGCCCGCAGCGCAGAGCGCTCGCCAGGTGGTTGCAACCGGCATCCATGCCACAATCGGGAACTGGCACGAGCTCAGTGCGGAAGACCTGTACCGCGCTGACGACGCCCTTCGCCACATCGGCGCGTACTCCTTCCGCAACAAGCGCTACGGCGTCTTGTCTCAGGGAGAAAAGCAGCGCGTGATGATCGCGCGCGCGCTGGTCACCAACCCCGACCTATTGATCCTCGACGAGCCCTGCTCGGGCCTCGACCCGGGGACACGGGAACGCCTCATCGAAGACGTCGATACGCTCTGCGCCAAACCCGACGGTCCGACGCTGATTCTCGTGAGCCACCACGTCGAGGAGATTCCCACCCACGCAACGCACGCGTTGCTCATCAAGGAGGGCCACACCCTCGACGCCGGCCCACTTAATGAAGTGCTTAGCGATGTGCTGCTAAGCGAGCTCTATGAATTTCCGTGCGAGATTGGGACTGCAAATGGGCGATACTGGTTGCGGGGACGCTGAACGCTGGCACCGCCCTACTTCAGCAGCCCCTTGCCGGGCACGAAATTGATCTCAAGTCGGATTCCATCCGGATCCTCGAACAAGATCGAGTAGTACCCGGGCGCCCACATGGCTTCTTCGGGGCCGTGAACGATCTCGGCGCCGAGCTCCTTCACGAATTCGAAGGCCTCGTCCACGTCTTCGCGCGCACGAGCGCGAAAACAGATGTGGTGTAGCCCGACCCGGTTCTGATCGAAGCGCTCACCCCGGCTCTGTTCGGGAGCTTCGCGGATCGCGAACCCGGTACGGCCGCCTACGCAGTAGTAGGTGCCGGGGATGTCCATCACGTTCTTCAGGCCGAGGAATGGAAGCAGCTTGCTGTAGAACGCACGCGCGCGATCGAAATCGCCGACCGTGACGAAGGTGTGTGCGACGCCGTTGATTTCCATGCTCTATTCCTCAGCGAAGCTCGGACGACCGTTTGCCGAGCAGGCGGCGCGCGATGATCAGCAACTGAATCTGTTGGGTACCCTCGAAGATGTCGAGGATCTTCGAGTCGCGCGCCCACTTCTCGAGGAGCTCGTCCTCCGAATAGCCGATACCACCGCAAAGCTCGACACAACGGAGCGTGATGCGGTTGGCGACGCGCGCCGCCTTGGCCTTCGACATCGAGGCCTCCATGGAGTTCGGGATGCCATTGTCCGCCATCCAGGCAGCTTTGAGCATCAGAAGGCGCCCGGCCTCCCAATCGGCCTCCATGCGAATCAGCTCAGCCTCGGCAGCGCTCTTGCTGAAGAGCGAGCCACGGTAGCGAACCTCGACACCTTCTTTGGCGAGGAGCTTGCGCGTGTGCTCGAGCGCGGCCCGCGCCACGCCGACCGCCATTCCTGCGACGATCGGGCGCGTGTTGTCGAACGTCTGCATCACGCCGCCGAAGCCTTTCTTCGTGTCGATGTCGGCGTTACCCAAGAGATTGCCTTTGGGGATCCTGCAATCGGTCAACGTGATGCTCGCCGTGTCCGAAGCGCGGATGCCCATCTTCTTGTCCAAGCGGACGACTTCCATGCCGGGCGTCCCGTGCGGGACGACGAAGGACTTGATCGCGGCCCGGCCGAGGTTTCGATCGAGGGTAGCCCAGACGACGACGGAGTCGGCCCGGCTTCCGGCGGTGACGTAGATCTTTTCTCCGTTTAGTACCCACTCGTCGCCATCGAGCCGCGCGGTAGTCCTGATGTTCGCGGAATCGGAGCCTGCGCCCGGCTCCGTAATCGCCATCGCGGCCCACACGCCATCGAAACGTTCCTTCTGCTCGCCGTCTGCAACCGCGGTAATCGCGGCGTTGCCGAGCCCCTGCCGCGGGATCGACAGCGCGAGGCCGATGTCGCCCCAACACAGCTCCGTGAGGCCCAGGCAAGTCGACATGTTCGCACCATTTCGAACGGCGTCCTTGCGCTCCTCGTCTCGCCGGAGGCCATCGACGCCTGCCCCCTGTTGGGCTCCGCCGGCACTGAGTCCGTCCATCAGCGCGGCGAGCATGTCGAGCTCTTTGGGATATGCGTGCTCGGCACGGTCGTACTTGCGCGAGATGGGCCGGAACACGTGCTTCGCAACTTGGTGCGCCTGATTGACAATCGGTTTGAGGCTCTTTGGAACTTCGAGATAAATCATGGGCGCCTCCTACACGAACAGATTGCCGTCCATCACGCCGACGGCTCTCAAGTGGCGGTACCAAAGCTCGATGGGGTGATCCTTGATGAAGCCTGCCCCGCCGAGCAGCTGCACCCCGTTCGTCCCAATCTCCATGGCCTTCTCTGCGCAGAGCGTGCGCGCCAGGTACGCCTCGCGTTGACACTTCATGCCAACGTCGATGCGCCCTGCTGCCCGATACACGAGCATTCGCATCGACTCGAGCTCAATCCCCATGTCGGCGATCATGAACGCGACCGCTTGACGGTGTGAGATCGGCTCGCCGAAGGCGACGCGGTCGTTGCAGTAGGGAATGACGTAGTCGAGCACCGCTTGCGATGCACCGACTGCCATCGCGCCCCACGCCACGCGAGCACGGTCGATCGAGTCCCGATACGCGTTCTTGCCTTGGTTCTTCAACGCGACCTCGCCGCCGAGCAAGGCCTGGTGCGACACGCGAACCCGGTCGAGCTCCAGGCGTCCGAGCGCCGCGGACCTCAATCCCATGGCAGGCTCCCCCGTCACCGATACGCCCTCGGCATCCCGCTCGACGATGAACAGCCGCGGTCCGACTCTTGGAAGCTCCGCAGCGACTAGGAACCACTTCGCGCTTTGTGCCAACGCGACCATCGACTTCTCGCCGTTCAACAGGTAGCCGCCGGAACCCTTCTTCGCCGTGGTGCGCAGCGCGGCTGGATCGAAAAGCGGTTGCGGCTCGAGCACTGCGACGGTCGCTCCCGTCTCTTCGCCGCCGACGAACTTGGGCAAGAGATTCGCTTGTTGCTGCGCATCGCCCCACGCGACGACCGCATTGACGAACGAAAGCGGTGCCAGCGCCGCATACGCGAGCCCCATGTCGCCGCGCGCGAGATCCTCGGCAATCAACATCTGCGAGACAGCGGACACCTGCTCGGCAGCGCCGCCAAGGGCTTCGGGTACCGACATGGCGATCGCGCCGAGCTCGCCAAAGGTTTCGAGGAAGCCCTCGGGCGGTGCACCCTCATCATCGGCTTCGCGCGCCGCGGGCTGCATCACCTCGTCCGCGAAACGCCGAAGCGTATCGCGCATCAGCTGTTGCTCCTCGCTCAGGCTCAAGTCGAACTTGCGCGAGGGCCGTGTAGGTTTCCCAGACCGCTTTGGCGAAAGCCGCTTGGCTGCCTTCGCCGCTGTTTCCGCCATGCGTTTGGCGCTCTCGTAGACGAGTCTTTGGGCGCGTTCCTCCAAGCCGAGCCGCTCGACGAACGGGGATTCTGCGATCCGGTTGAGCGCCCGAAGCCCTCCACCCATCACCTCGTTGATGATCTTCTCGTTGTCCACCGAGTGATGCTGCGCCGCTCTCAAATGCGGGTCAACACGGCAACCACAGACCTGCAGCCAAGTCCTGCGCCATGGAGTCCCAGGACGCGCAGGTTTTGCGGCATGTATAGTGCGCCGGATGCTCAGCGAGCTCGACAAGGCGCTCATTGCCGCGCTCACACTCGTCTTGATGGTCGGCATGGGGGCCTCGCTGACGCCGTCGGACTACGCCCGGGCGCTCCGTAGACCAAGGGGGGTCCTCGTCGGCTTGTTGTCCCAGTTCGGGTGGATGCCTCTTCTTGCACACTTCGCGATCCAGGGCTTCGGGCTGCGCGGCACGGATGCCCTCGGGCTCCTCTTGATGGCGTGCACCTCGGGCGGGAACGCGAGCAACATGCTGACCTATTTCTCGCGCGCTGACCTCGCACTCAGCGTCTCGATGACCGCAATCTCGACGCTCGCGTCGGTCATCCTCATGCCGGCGCTGCTCTATGTCTACGCGGAATCCCTATCCGACACCCCGATGCAGATCCCCTACCTCGCGGTGATGGGGACGTTGGCGCTGATGCTGTTGCCCATCGCGGCCGGCATGTGGATCCGACACCGTTCCCCCGTGACTGCGTCCAAGGTCGAGAGGATCGGTGCGATCTCGGGAGCGCTGCTCTTGGTCGTCTTGCTCGTCACGAGCGTCGCCGACCAAATCGGCCTCGTGCTCACGGCGGAAGATTCGAGCCTGTTGGCGTGCGTGTTCGTCGCGGCGAGCGGTATGGTGCTGGGCTATCTAGCGGCTCGACTCGCAGGACTTGGTTCGCGCCAGCGGCGCGCAGTGTCTCTCGAGACGGGGGTACAAAACGCGCCACTGGCCATCGCCGTCATCCTCGCCACCTTCCCACAGGCGGACCAAGACGCCCTGCTGAAGCTTCCCTTTCTCTATGCCATGACGGCACTTTGTGTCGGAACCGGCGCGACTATGCTCTACCGTCGCTTCCCGGGATAAGCTAGCCGCTCGACAGCAGCCGCCCAACGCGCCGGTACTTGCCCTCGAACATCTCGATCCACTCTTCGAGCTTGTCGAGCTCTTCTTGGTCGAGCCCATCCATGTCACCGGTGAAGAGATCGGGGTCGAACGCGACCTTGGCAAGCGCGCGCGTACAGTCCTTTCCGGCGAACATCCCGTACGGCCCACCCGGTCCATAGAAGTCGCGCCCGCGCCCGACATCATAGACCTGGCCGCGGATCGCGAGGAGCAGCGGCTTGCCGGGATCCGAGCCATCGTACTGAGCCAGCTCTGCGAGGCTGTAGTCGCGCGCCTCCGCTTCGGGGAGTGGCGGAGGCGGCGCGTCTTTCTTTCGGAAGAGGCGAGAAAAGTAGCCCACCCGGGGGAGGCTACTCGCTCCCGGACAGCGCGCCAGCGCCGCCCATGTGATAGCCCTCCTCACCGTGGAGGTTGGTGTCGAGGCCTTCGTTCTCTTCGTCGCCGGACACTCGAAGCCCGACAGTGGCGTCGATGACCTTCAGCAGGACGACCGTGACGATCGCCGAATAGGAGGCCGCCGCTATCACACCGATGATGTTCTCGACGAAGAGATCGTTGTTTCCGGCAATCAGGCCGTCGGTGCCGCCCCAGGCCGCCGCCGCGAAGACGCCGGTGAGGACCGCTCCAAGCGCACCGCCGACGCCGTGGATGCCGAACGCGTCGAGCGCGTCGTCGTAACCTAGCTTGCCTTTGAGCATGACCGCCCCGTAGCAGACGGGACCGGCGATGAGGCCCATGAGAACCGCCGACATCGGACCCACGAAACCGGCAGCCGGCGTGATGACGACCAACCCGGCCACCAGACCCGAGGCGACACCGAGCGCGGTGGGCTTGCCCTGCTTGATCCACTCCGCGAGCGCCCACGCAAACGCCGCGGCGGCTGCGGCCACGTGTGTGTTCACCAAGGCCAGCGCAGCGTTGTCGTTTGCGGCGAGCGCGCTACCCGCGTTGAAGCCGAACCAACCGAACCACAGCATGCCCGCGCCAAGCAAGGTCAGCGTCAGGTTGTGTGGGGGACCGGGCCGACTGCGCCGGCCGATTACGAGCGCGCATATCAATGCCGCCGCGCCCGACGAGAGGTGAACGACCGTGCCGCCTGCAAAGTCGAGCGCACCGCGCGCGCCGAGCCAACCATCCGGACCCCAGACCCAATGGCAAATCGGATCGTAGACGAGCGTCGCCCAAAGTACGATGAAGATGAGATACGCGCTGAACTTCATGCGCTCGGCGATGGCGCCCGAGATCAGCGCGGGCGTGATGATCGCGAACATCATCTGAAATGCCATGAAGAGGATGTGAGGAATCGTGGACCCCTCCTGCGGCTCGAGGCCCACGCCGTTTAGGAACGCAAACTCCATGCCGCCGATGAAGCCACCACCAGCATCCGATCCAAAGGCGAGCGAGTAGCCGATCACGACCCACTGAAGGGTGATGATGCCCAGCGCGATGAAGCTGTGCATGAACGATGACAACACGTTCCGTGAGCCGACCATGCCGCCGTAGAACAGCGCCAAGCCCGGTGTCATGAGCATGACCAACGCACACGACACCATGAGCCACGCAGTATCTGCCTGATTGAGAGCTTCCATCCCCGGTTCCTCCTGTTTCTCGAAGTCCCGAGAGGCTAGATCCGAGCTGTTTCCGCACGATGTGGCGAAGGTTTCCAACGTGTTTCAAAAGGGCCGAAGCCAGGGGTGCAATCACCGCTGATATCGGTTACAACTCCCCTCCTGCGAGCCAAACCCACGGATGGATGGCAGTGGCAGCCGGCCCCGAGCCGACAGAACAAGAGAGGCAAATATCAATGGAATCCGTAGCTGAGTTCTTCGAAAAGTTTGAGAAGAGAGCCGCCGAAAACAACGACGCGGCGACCGCGCCCAACGCGGTGTACCAGTTCAACATCACCGGCGATGGCGGCGGCGAGTACAACTTGGACCTCAAGAAGGGCAAGACCGGCGATTTCGTGGGCCACGGCACGCACGACAGCCCCGGCGCGACCATCACGGTATCGGCGGAAGACTGGCTCGGCATGATCAACGGCACGCTAAACCCGATGCAGGCCTTCATGTCCGGCAAGATCAAAATCGACGGCGACATGACGCTGGCAATGAGCCTTCAGCAGGTGATGAATCTGGCGCAGGACTAAAGGTCCCGCGCAGGAATTCAATCAGGGTGGCTTCTCGTAATGGGGGCCACCCTTTTTCGTAGACCCATGCCGTCAAGCAACCGACCCAGCGACGCTACACGGACACGCCTGAGCCCGGAGGACCGGCAGCAGCAGCTCTTACGTGTCGCGTCTGACATCATCGAGACCGACGGCGTCGACAGTGTGCGCATCCCCTACGTCGCCGCAGCAGCCGGTGTAACTCGGCCGGTCGTCTACAAGTTCTTTCCGAATCGGCACGAGCTGATCAAGGGCGTGCTCGAAGACTTTCGGGAAGAGTTCGCGCGACGAGCACCGGACATCTTGAACACCGAAGACGACGCGGACATCGCGTCGATCGCACGCGGATTCATCGACGCGGCCTGCGATACGATCGAGGCCCGCGGGCCCGGCGGTTGGCAAATCCTCCGCTCGGCCGGCCACGATCAAGAAATCTCCACGATCAGCAAGGATTTCCGGCGTCAGCTCGTCCAGCCCTGGCTCATCCCGCTGCGTGAGCTGACCGGCGTAGACGACGCCGAAGCACTCGCGCTCGCCGACATGTTTCTCACCGGCGCCGGAGAGATTTTGCAGCGTTGGATTGACGGCGAGTTCTCGCGACAACAAGTAGCGACGTTACTCGGCCGGATCATTCTCGCCGTGTTGAGCGAGTTCACGGAGTAGCAGCAGATGGTTTCCGAGATATTCGACTCTGCTAAGTGGACGAAAGTTCCTGGCTTCGACCTGCAAGACCTCACGTACCATCGCGCCAATGCTCAGGGCACGGTCCGCATTGCCTTCAACCGGCCGGAGGTGCGCAATGCGTTTCGACCCGGCACGGTGGACGAGCTCTACCGGGTCCTGGACCATGCACGGCAAACTTCCGACGTCGGTTGCGTGCTGCTCACCGGAAACGGCCCTTCCCCCAAGGACGGAGGATGGGCGTTCTGCTCGGGTGGTGACCAACGCATTCGCGGCAAAGACGGATACAAGTACGAGACCGAGTCCGCCGGGGAGATTGATCCGGCGCGCCTCGGCCGCTTGCACATCCTCGAAGTGCAACGACTCATCCGTTTCATGCCGAAGATCGTGATTGCTGTCGTTCCCGGTTGGGCGGTCGGCGGCGGTCACAGCCTTCACGTCGTCTGCGACATGACGATCGCAAGCGCGGAGCACGCGTTGTTCAAACAGACCGACCCCGATGTGGCCAGCTTCGACAGCGGCTACGGTTCGGCACTGCTGGCGCGACAGATTGGACAGAAGAAGGCCCGAGAGGTGTTCTTCGTCGGCCTGAACTACAGCGCCCAAGAGGCGGCGGACATGGGCATGGTCAATGCTGTCGTCCCACACGCCGAGCTAGAGGATTTCGCGCTTTCTTGGGCCAAGGAAATCAACTCGAAGAGCCCTACCGCCATGAGAATGCTGAAGTTTGGCTTCAACATGATCGACGACGGCCTGGTCGGGCAGCAGCTCTTCGCCGGAGAGGCAACCCGGCTCGCGTACGGCACCGAGGAGGCCCAAGAGGGGCGCGACGCGTTCCTCGAGAAGAGGCCCCAAGACTACCGAAAGTTCCCCTGGCACTACTGAGCTTAGAGCCTGTCACGGCCAATAACCCCGATCTGGGTTACACTATCCTACTTGGACCCGGATCAAAATCGTGCAAAACGAGCACATCGAAGAACGGAGTAAGTCATCTCAAACAAGATATTCGTAGGGAACCTCAACTTTGCCACCACAGATGAGGAGCTTCGTCAGCTCTTTGGTGAGATTGGCGAGGTGGTGGACGTTCACATTCCTAAGGACCGCGAAACAGGCCGCCCCAGAGGCTTCGCATTCGTCCGGTTCGCAGAGGAAGAACACGCAAAACAGGCAGTTGAGCAATTGCACGGCCGCGAGGTCGCGGGACGCCCGCTGCGCCTGGACATCGCAGAGGACCGCCCGCGCCAGCCCCGACAGCGACGCGATTTCGGCGGCCCGCCGCCTAGAGGTCGTAACGACTTCGGTGGTGGAGGCGGAGGCGGAGAGCCCGGCCGCGAGGGCTATGGTCGCGATGACTTCACCCGAGACCGCGCCGATTACGATCGTGGCGGCGACGACCGTGGCGGACGTTCGTCGTTCGACAAGCCGAAGCGGCCCAAAGGCAGCCGGCGCGGTTTGCGCGGCAAGAAGCGCAGCCTTTAGTCGCTCGCTTCATCGACACACGGCACAAAAATACTCGGGCGAGGTGTTAACCCCGCCCGAGTGCCCGTTGTGTTGTACCCCCAAGGAGTATGAATCTCGATTTGCCCGTCGGAGGGTTGCTGATCAGCCGCCGACAGTCTTACGGTAAAGCTTCGGAATCACGGTTGTCAACAAGTATTTTGGGTCACAATTCACCAAAGGTTCCGAAACCTTGGGATCAGCGCGGCCGACACTCGCGGAGTGTGTACAGGGATCTTGCTGCTGTCGGCTGGAACCCTGCACCACTTTCGGGGTAAACCAACGAGCGTGGGGGAACCAAATCAGCTCGATCGCGCGCGGCGCCATTTTCTGAAGGCTGCCGTATATACGGCGCCCGCGATTCTGGCGACCATCTCCTTGAACAAGGCGCATGCACAGGGGTCCTGCAATCCGTCGACTTGTATGCCCGGGGTCTGTAACCCCAACGGATGCAACCCATTGAACTGCATGCCGGTTGGGTGACGAAATCGATGAAACGCAAGAAGACCGGCTACTTCTTGCCGAACGACTGGATCCTCTGGCGCAGCGAAGGGCTACTCGAAGCCATCAAGCTCAGCAGCGGCGATCACATTGAGATCGAAGCGGGCCCTGAGATGGATCCGTTGAATCGCGAGTCATGCACATCGGTTTGGGAGTCGCTCGCCAGGTTTGAGCCTCTGGTGGGGCAGCTGAGAGCCGCGATCCAGGAATGCACGCCCGAGCCCCTGACTCGAGGCACTGTCTTGCGCGGCTCAGGCTGGCGGCAGCTCTTCGTGGAGCTCACGGCGAAGTGTAACGAGCGATGCGTGCACTGCTATGCCGAATCCTCGCCTCTGCGCCTGGAGGCGCTTTGTTGGCAGGAGCTCAGCAGCGTGATCAAAGACGCGAAGGCCTTGGGCTTCGATCTGGTGCAGCTCACGGGCGGCGATCCTCTGATCAGCCCGCACTGCGTGCGCGCGGTTGAGCTTCTGAGGGAAACCGGAATTCCACAGGTCGAGATCTATACGAACGGCCTCGCGCTTTCTGGAACCACCTATGAACGCTTACGTGACCTCGCACCTTGCTTTGCGTTTTCATTCTACTCGCACGACGCAGAGACCCACGACGCCATTACGCGTACGCCAGGCAGTCATGCTCGCACTACGCGAGCGATCCGGCGCGCCATAGATGATGGGCTGAAGGTGCGCA
>Ga0111160_1123_pt1 | contig 14332 bp, 10 predicted proteins | sample DeeMarSeWOR28_12_FD_80265 | JGI IMG/M metagenome (GOLD analysis project Ga0111160, IMG submission 80265) | Myxococcales bacterium SG8_38_1
CGACTGGCTAACAACTATGCCAACGTCGTGACGGTCAGTGTTGGGAACGAAACCTCCTTCTTCGCGGGGTTCATGCCCCTGAACTGCCTCGAGGGATATATTACGGAGACCCGAAACAACGTGGCGCAGCCGGTCACGGCGGATGACGACTACACCTTCTACGCAAACCTTTTTGGCAGAAGCCCAGACGGCGTCCTGCGGCTCATCGACTTCGTCTCCATCCACACCTACCCCTTCCTCAATTACCAGCAATGGGATTGGCAGCAGCTTGGGGTTCCGGCCGGGCCGCTACGAGCGGAGGCGATGATGAACGCCTCGCTCGTCAAAGCCCAGGACAACTACCGGGCTGTCTACGACTACCGGTATCTCGATGCGACAGGCAGAAGCGTCACCATCGGCGAGTCCCTGCCAATTGTGATCGGCGAGACCGGATGGAAGTCGCGACAGACCACGCCTACCCAGGAGATCGAGCTCTACGCCGCGAATCCCGTCAACGCCAAGTGGTACACCGACCTGATGCGCTCCTGGGAGGGAGCTCCCGGCGGCCCGCTGACCATCTTCGTTTTCCAAACCTTCGACGAGGCCTGGAAGGGGACGGACGATGGCTGGGGGTTCTGGGACGAGCTCCGAATGCCGAACTACGTGCTCTGCGGGACCCCAGCGGGCTCCGCGTGTAACGACCCCGTGTATCAGGGGGCCGGTTACTACCTTCCTTGAACCTATAGGCGGTCATCTCATGCTCTGCGGCGGCCAGGTCTTGACATCTTCCAGCCCCACGCGTAGTTCGTTCGGATAGTGAACGAAGTTTGTTGCATGATGGCGTGCCGCTGTTTCTCGTATCATCGTGACGCCTATCCGTAGAGGAGAGCCGACCCGCACGCCCCAATGGAACACGCCCGTCAAACGACCCACGAGGTGCTCGACGCCTCGGCCATTCGCGCCCAGCACAGTCGGCTAATCCTCAATTTGCTTTGGAGGCAGCGCGAGATTTCCCGTGCGGAACTGGCTAGGCGCACCAGCCTGAGCCGCTCGACGGTGTCGGCCATCGTTACCGACCTGCTGGGTACGGGCCTCGTCGAGGAGACACGTGCCGGCGTGTCCAGCGGCGGGCGCCGCCCGATCATGCTCGAGTTCCAAGACCAAGCGAGCTTCATCGTCGGCATCGAGCTGGGCGCAACACATCTCTCATGTGTCCTGACGGATCTACGTTGCACCATCAAAGCTTCCTGGTCTGCTCCTGCCCCAGTCCGCGACGCACCTGAGCTCGCGCTAGCCAAGATGACGATGGGCGTTCGCTCCGTCATGGAGGCGGGCGGTGTAAAGCCCTCGCAAATCATCGCGATCGGCGTGGCCGTTCCAAGCCCGGTGGATGAAGCGCACCCCGGCGAGCTCCTGCCACTCGTCGTACCCACGTGGCAGGGCTACAACATTGCCACCCATCTCGAAGACAACTTCAAAAGGCCAGTATTCGTCGACAACGACGCGAATCTTGGCGCGCTTGCGGAGCTCTGGTGGGGCGCCGGCTCATCGAGCGGCGATCTCGCATACATCAAGGTCGCGACCGGCGTCGGCGCCGGTTTCATCATCAACGGCCGAATCTTCCGCGGCAGTGGAGGCATCGCCGGCGAGATCGGCCACACGTCCATCGACCCGAATGGGCCACAATGCGTGTGCGGCCTCAAGGGTTGCCTCACGACTTTCATCGGTACTCCAGCGCTTCTCGAACGGGCGAAAAACGAGCTGCGCGCTGCGGGATTGGATCGCCGTCCACCTGCGAGTATCGACGAGCTCGTCAACGCAGCATTGGATGGCGATCCGATGTCCGTGGAATTGATTCAGTACGCGGGCGACAGGCTGGGCATCGGCATCGCCAACATGCTGAACCTCCTGAACCCGAAGACGGTCGTCCTCGGAGGTGGCATCACACGAGCGAGCGAGCTGCTGCTCGATGCGGTGCGCAGGACGATCCATGGACTATCGTTGCCTGCCTCGATCTCGCATGCCGATATCCGAACCACGGGGCTGAGCGAGTGGGGCATCGCGGTTGGCGCCGCGACTCTCGTCTTGCAAGTCGCCCTTGACAAGCCGGCTCTGTTTCCGAACCAATCAAGAGACGTCGGATGAACACATACAGAAGCTTTCTCCATTTCGCCGCCATCCTCCTGCCCATTGCGCTGCTCGACCTGAGTTGCAGCTCGTCGGACGAGCTCGTGACCCCTCCCCCGGAATGGGAGCTCACGATGTCGGACGAGTTCGAGGGCCCCGAAGGCACGCCGCCGAATCCCGCGATGTGGACCTACGACATCGGGGGCGATGGATGGGGCAACGAACAGCTCGAGTTCAACACCGATCGCGTGGAGAACGTATCCCTCGACGGCCAAGGGCATCTGCGAATCGTCGCCCGCGAAGAGTCTTACAATGGCAACGACTACACCTCCGCACGGATCAAGACTCAGGGCTTGGTCGAGCAGAAGTACGGCCGAGTCGAGGCGCGCATCAAGCTCCCAGAGGGCCAGGGCCTTTGGCCGGCGTTTTGGATGCTCGGCGCAAACATCGACCAGGTGCCGTGGCCGGGGTGTGGTGAAATCGACATCATGGAGTATCAAGGTCAACGGCCGGCGCGTATGTTCGGCAGCCTCCACGGGCCAGGCTACTCCGGCGGCGAAGCGATCACTCGCGACTTCGTCCTCGATGGAGGCGAGACCTTCGCCGACGACTTTCACATCTTCGCGATCGACTGGGACCCGGGACGCATCACGTTCTCGGTGGACGACGAAGTCTACGGCATCATGCGGAGCGCTGAGGTGAGCTCGCTAGGCGACTGGGTCTTCGATCACGAGTTCTTCGTGATCCTCAACCTCGCGGTTGGAGGCACCTTGGGCGGCCCCGTGGGCCCTGACACGGTATTCCCCGCGGAGGTCCTGGTCGACTACGTTCGCCTCTTCGAGCGTGCCCAGTGAGCGCCTCCGCAGCAAAGCACTACGAGACCGCCCCCGAGGATCGGATCTCGCTTCCTCACAAGCTCATCTATGGCCTCGGCGGCTTCGTCAACAATCTCCTCGCGGCCGCCAGCGGCGGAATGATCATCGTCTTGAACCTCGGGCTCGGCATGAGCCCTTGGCTCGTCGGCCTGCTGGGCGCGATACCGCGGCTCACGGACGCGTTTACCGACCCCCTGATGGGGTACATCTCGGACCACACCCGCTCACGCTGGGGGCGACGACGACCCTACATATTCGCGGGCGCCATCGCGGCCGGCCTCATATTCGCCCTACTCTGGCAGCTTCCTGAAGGACGAAGCGAGAGCTTCTACTTCTGGGTATTTCTCGGTATCTCGCTGATCTTCTATTTGGCCTACACCGTCTTTGCGACGCCCTGGGTGGCGCTCGGGTTCGAGCTCACACCCGACTATCACGAGCGCACCCGATTGATGGGCGTACAGAACTTCTTCAGCCAGCTCGCATATGTAGTCTCTCCTTGGTTCCTGCTGATCATGCAGTACGAGCCGTTTTTCGACGACATGGTGACGGGCGCCGCAGGGCTGGCCATTGTGATCGGTGTTCTGACGGCGGCAGTGGGCATCCTGCCGGCGATTTTCCTCAAGGAGCCGTACCGCGCGGACGCCGTGGCTCACCTCTACGAGCCGGAGCGAGCGGACCGGCGCAAGCGCAAGAGCGAGAGAAACCCCCTTGTCGCTAGCATGCTCGATTTCTTCAAGGGCTTCGCCGCTACCCTCCGCTTCCGGCCGTTCTTGAAGCTCTGCGCAGCAACGTTCTTGGTGTTCAACGGTTTCATGTTGATTTCTTCGTTCCAGTTCTACGTGATCATCTATTACGTGTTTGGCGGCGACAAGGTCTTGGGCGCCGAGTACGTGGGTTACTCGGGAACCCTGTCGGCGGCGGGCACCTTCTTCGTCATCGTGTTCGTCACCTGGCTCGCCACGAAGGTCGGCAAACGCCGTGCGTTCTTCGTCGCGGTTGGGGTTTCCATCGTCGGCTATGGCCTCAAGTGGTGGTGCTACAACCCGGAGGTTCCATGGCTGCTCCTTCTGCCGGCGCCTCTGATGGCGTTCGGGCTTGGCGGGCTATTCACCTTGATGGGGTCCATGATCGCCGACGTGGTCGACCTGGACGAGCTCGAAACGGAAGAGCGTCGAGAAGGCATGTTCGGTTCCATCTACTGGTGGGTAGTCAAGCTCGGAATGGCGGCGGCGCTCGCGGGTGGTGGCCTGCTGCTCGAGGCGACCGGCTTCGACGTTGCGCTCGAGGGAGCCCAGACCGCCGCAACGCTCTTGTGGATGCGCTTGTTCGACATCTTAGTTCCAATGCTCACCTCCGCGCTCGCGATCTACATCGTCGCCTCATACGAAATCACGGAAGAAAAGGCCCACGAGGTTCGGGCTGAGCTCGAGCGGCGACGGCCGCGCTCGCGATTGCTCTTGCAGGTTGCCACGCGGCTTCCAATACAGTCGAAACGCCGATGTCCGTAGAGCTCAACCATCAGTCGCCAGACGCATTGATCGCAGGCGAAGTCATGGCCGTATCGTACTCGGGGTTTCGCGAAGGCCAGTATCCCGATCGCGGCGACGGCGCCGTCAACCCGAGCGCCGCGGAGATTCTCGAGGACCTCGAAATTCTCGTCGCCCACGATTTCAAGCTGATCCGACTCTACGACTCCGGCGAGAACTCACGGCTCACCCTCGAGCTGATCCGGCGACAGAAGCTACCGATCAAAGTCATGCTCGGGATCTGGCTCGAGGCCGAATTCAGCAATCACAAGGGCTGTCCGTGGTTGAACGAGCCGATTCCGGAAAGAGAGCTGGCCAACAACACCAAGAGGAACATCGAGGAGCTGCAGCGCGGAATCGACCTCGCAAACGAGTTCGAAGACGTCGTGGTCTCGGTCAATGTCGGCAATGAAGCGCTGGTCGACTGGAATGACCACATGGTCCCAGTGGAAAAGGTAATCGCCTACGTTCGGCGCGCGAAAGCTGCCATCGAGCAACCCGTCACCGTGGCGGAAAACTACGTATGGTGGATCCGCGATGGCGCGGAGCTCGCCGCAGAGGTCGATTTCCTCGGGGTTCATACCTATGCCCAATGGGAAGGGAAGAGCATCGACGAGGCGCTCGCCTACACCATCGAGACCTCGAAGCCGGCTGGGCGACGATCGCCGAGGAGTTCGGGGAACGCGCCAATGAGGCAGACCAGGCTCGCTACTATCTCGAAGTCGAAAAGTGGGCGCGCGACACGAACACGACCGTGTTCTTCTTCGAGGCGTTCGACGAGCCTTGGAAAGGTGACCCGGACGCTCCGCTCGGTGCCGAAAAACACTGGGGTTTGTTCAACGTGGATCGCAGCCCGAAGCAGCTCATTCGCGAGATATCGGCCGCCAACTCACTCGACCAGAACGAGTGAGCCGAAGAGCCCGGCGTCGATCCAGCCGCGGTCCTTCTTCTCGCCGGGAGCGGATTCAGACCCGATGAAGTTTTCGCGGATCTCACTGCCATCATTATCGCACCAGGCGATCATCAGTCCCATCACTTTGCCAGTGGAGAGCTTGACCGGCAGGTTTTTGTCCGAACCGTCGACGTAGTCGTCTGTGTAGACGTCAATTCCGAGCTCCCAGATGATCTTGTTGCCGTGCTGCTGCCAACGGCTCTGCACGTGATGGGAATAGCTCTGCGGCAGCTTGTCGGTGCCGATGTCGATGGCCTGATTATCGAGCGACATGTGGTAGGCAAACGCGTTGTGGTTGTATTGATGGTCGCCACCGGAGTAGTCCTCGTCGAGGAAGATCTCTAGGCAGTCGTCATCCCAATACTGCACGAGCGGATCGCGGTGAGAATCGAATAGAATATCGTCGACGAGCTCGACGAGCACGTAGATCCGCTGCCGAGTCCACGCTACCTTGAAGCGCCCTTGGAAATCCTCGGGCGGATACTCGGGTCCGAGCCAGCGGTGCTCGATGTCATGCCAGGACGCTCGCTGCCAAATCAGTTCGTCGGCGACGCCGTCCACGGAGGGTGCACGTTTAGCCTTGGGTGCCCGGTACTCGCTGCGCCCCGGCTCGTGAGTGGCCCCTTTGGCGCCAACAGGCGCAGGCGCAAGCAGGACGGGGACGACGACGAGCAAAAGGACAAGCCTACGCATACTTCAGGTTTCCGTCCCCGTCCCAGAGTCCCCAGTATGCGCCGACATCTCCTTCATCGCCGACTTTCCAAGCTTCATCGAAAGCCGAGAAATAGAAGATCTCGATGCCTTCTTCGTGCGCCCACTGATAGGTTCGAATGAAGTACTCCAACGCGTTGTCATACGACGGTATCGCCGACCCAAACGGCGAACCGACATTCGGCCAACCCGTTTCGCTGATGATGACTCGCCTACCGCCGGCGACGTTCTTCGCCCGTCGATACATGTCTTTCATGTACAAGTGGGCATATTCCGCGGGACAGCTTTCCCAGAACGGATAGCAGTTGACCAGCAACAAATCGCAGGCGGCAGCGACTCGCGGGTGGTTCTCGAAGAGAAAGTAGGCGTCCACCGTGCCAACAGGAACACCGGGCACGGCGGCCTTCGCCCGCTGGATGTAGTCGATCAGCTGATCCTCGCTGAGGTCTTCGCGCAGCATGACTTCGTTGCCGACCGCGAGGATGTCTGCGTGCCCCGCACGCGCAATCTCGATTCCATTGCGGAGCTCAATCTCGTTCACGTCGAGCTCCTTGGACAACCCGACACCGACCATCGCCTTCAGCCCGATCTCATGGGCAATGCGGGGCGTTTCCTGGTTGCCCTCACGACAGGAAAAACTCCGGATCCAGTGGATGTACGGCTGAATGATGCTGAGGCGCTGGCGGATTTGCTCCTCGCCGATTGCCATCCCGGGAGCCTGACCGTCGATGTAAGGGCTGAACGAGATTCCGTGGATCTTGTGGCGCAGGATCGCCCGGAGCAGCTCACCTTTGTCCGCACGCGACATGGTGGAGAAGTCGGTGCCGAGAAGGCCTGGGAATCCCGGCACCTTGTAACCCGACCGTCGGAGCGACACGGCGGCGCTCGAACGGGAGCTCACGGAGAAATTCTTACTGCTTGATCCTGACACGATCAGTCCACCTTCCGCGGGTCTAGGAAGAATCTACGCCCTACCCTCGAGTAATGCCATCACTTCGTCGGTCAGGTGTGGCATCACGTCGAGTGCTCCCATGTTCTCGTAAACCTGCTCGACTCGGCTCGCGCCGGTGATGACCGTCGACACCTGTGGATTCTTCGCACACCATGCAATGGCGAGCTGCGCAGGGGTGCACTCGAGCTCCTTCGCGATTTGCACAGTGCGCTGAATTTGGGCCCGGTTGTCGGGCGCGAGGATGTGCTCGCGAAGCCATGCGTAGCCTGGGAGCGTGGCACGGCTGTCCGGGGGCACCTCATCGAGGTACTTTCCCGTGAGGGCACCGGAAGCAAGCGGACTCCAGACGGTCGTGCCCATCCCGTGTTTCTCATAAAGCGGCGCATATTCCTTTTCAACACGCTGGCGCCAGAGAAGATTGTACTGCGGCTGTTCCATGATGGGCTTTCGAAGGTGATGCCGCTCCGCTATTTCGTATGCTTCCTCGATTGCCGCCGCCGGCCACTCCGAGGTTCCCCAGTAGAGCGCCCTACCCGAAGCGACGATGTCGTTCATGGCCCATACGACCTCTTCGACTGGCGTCTCGGGATCATCGCGATGACAGAAGAGCAGATCGACGAAGTCTAGCCCAAGGCGCTCGAGCGAGCCGTCAATCGCGTGCATCAAGTACTTCCGGTTCAGCGTGTTCTTCGTGTTCGGTCCCTCGGTGAGCCCCCAATAGAGCTTGGTCGAGATTACGTACGACTCGCGCGGCCAACCGAGCTCGCGCGCGACCTGCCCCATGATGACTTCCGAGTGCCCGCCTGCGTACACCTCCGCGTTATCGAAGAAATTCACCCCAGCTTCCCAGGCCGCTTGCATGCAAGCACGCGCCGTCTCAGACCCGAGTTGATTGTGAAACGTGACCCAGGACCCGAAGGACAACACGCTGACTTTGAGGCCCGCATGACCCAGCCGTCGATATTCCATGTCAGGTTGGTTTCTAGGCCCATCTGCCCATGTCGAAAGTGGCTACCGAGTCGAAAAACGAAGATTTCGACGTGACAGATCTCCGAACTCGAGCGAACGGCGCTAGGAACTCCTGATGGCGGATTCCATATCCTCGAACCCACCTGCCGAGCTCGATGCGGCGCTGCGCGTGGACGTCCGCGTCCTCGGCGACCTGCTGGGCGAAATCCTGAGGCAGCAGGCGAGCCCCCACGTCTACGAAACCGTCGAACGCATCCGCGAGCAGGGCAAAGCCCTGCGGGAACCCCAAGAAGGCAATCGAGAACCAGCCCTCGAAGAGCTGTACAAGATCGTCGAGGCCCTGCCTACGGAAATCGCAGGCGAAGTCGTTCGAGCATTCTCACTCTTCCTCACCCTCGCAAACATTGCCGAACAACGACACAAGGTGCGCGAAAGGCGGACTGCGGAGATGAACGCCGCGCGGAGCTCCCGCGCCGTCGAACCTCGACTCGATTCATGCAGCGACTCCATAGCCAAGATGATCGACGCAGGTATCGATCCAGCCCGCGTGCATCAAGTGGCCAGCAGCCAGAACGTGGAGTTCGTGCTCACGGCCCATCCGACACAGGTCGTGCGACGTACCCTTCTTCAGCGATACAATCGGATGGCGGACTCGCTCCGTGACGGCGATCGAAAGGACCTCACCCCATTCGAGCAGAATGCGGTGAGGTCACAGCTGCGCCGCGAGATCTCGACCGTCTGGCATACCGACGAGCTGCACCGCAGCCGACCGACACCGACCGATGAAGTCCGCGGTGGGCTTGCGGTCTTGGAGCAGTCTCTTTGGCACGCGGTGCCGCGCTTCTTGCGGCGGCTCGACGCTGCCCTCCTGGCGCACACCGGGCGGGGCCTGCCGATCGACGCGTGCCCCATTCGGTTCGGCTCCTGGATGGGCGGAGACCGCGACGGGAACCCCAACGTCAACGCTAATGTCACCCGCGAGGCCGTCTTTCTCTGCCGTTGGACTGCGACCAAGCTCCTGCACGGCGAGGTTGATGCGCTCTGCCAAGAGCTCTCGATGGACACCGCCAACGACGCGCTTCGCGAACGGGCACGTACAAAACGAGAGCCCTACCGGGCGCTTCTTCGCCGCGAGCGCTCATTGCTCGAGGACGCGCTGAAGCGGATCGAGGAAGACCTCGAGACCCTGCAGTCCGGGAGCGCGGTGCCGCCAACCGGGCATGCAGCGATCCATTCGACCGAGTCGCTTCTCGAGGCCCTCCTGCTCACCCGAAGCTCCCTCGAAGAGACCGGACAACGAGCCGTCGCAGAGGGACGCCTCCTGGATCTAATCCGCCGCCTTCACTGCTTTGGCGCTCACATGGTTCGGCTCGACATCCGCCAGGAGGCATCCCGACACACAGACGTGCTGGATGAAGTGACTCGATACCTCGAGCTCGGCGCGTACAGCGACTGGGGGGAGGAGGAGCGCCAACGTTTTCTCATCGCCGAGCTTGGGTCGAAGCGGCCCCTGATTCCACAGGACATGCCCGCGTCGCACGGCGTGCAAGAGGTGCTCGACACGTTTCGCGCGCTGGCCGCGCTGCCGCGAGACTCCCTCGGTGCCTATGTGATCTCGATGGCGCGGCAACCGAGTGACGTGCTCGCGGTCGAGCTCCTGCAGAAAGAAGCCCAAATCCGCGAGCCCCTGCGAGTGGTGCCATTGTTCGAGACCATCTCCGACCTTCGCGCTTCACGCCAAGTCATGACGGATTTGCTCGATCTGCCGTGGTACCGAGCTCGGGTCGGTAGCGAGATAGAAGTGATGATCGGCTACTCCGACTCGTCGAAGGATGGCGGACGGCTTGCCGCAGCGTGGGAGCTCTACCAAGCGCAAGAGCGTCTCGTGGACCTTTGCCGGTCGCGGGAGATGCATCTGACTCTCTTCCACGGACGAGGGGGCAGCATTGGACGCGGCGGCGGACCCACGCACATCGCGATTCTCTCACAGCCTGCCGGCTCCATCGACGGGAATCTTCGTGTCACCGAGCAGGGAGAGATGATCCAGTGGAAGTTCGGCACGCCGGACATCGCGGTGCGTAGTCTCGAGCTGTACTCGACGGCGACTCTCGAGGCGACGCTCATTCCCCCCGCGGCACCGAGTCCCGCCCACCGAGCCCGAATGGATGCCCTGGCATCACGCGCGCTATCCGCCTATCGTGAGGTCACGAGCGACAGCCGATTCGTTCCTTATTTCCGCGTTGCGACCCCCGGCATCGAGCTTGGCTCACTCCAAATTGGATCGCGTCCTGCCCGACGTAAACCTGGTGAGGGTCTTTCCAGCCTTCGCGCCATCCCATGGATCTTCGCCTGGACCCAGACCAGGTTGCTTCTTCCCGCGTGGCTCGGCATCGAAACTGCACTGCAGGAAGCGGTGGCGGATGGCAAGCTCGCGGAGCTCCGCGAGATGGCCGCGAGCTGGCCGTTTTTCCAATCGACCCTCTCACTGTTGGAGCTTGCGCTCGCCAAAGCCGACGAGCGTATCGCCGCACGCTACGACGCCTTGCTCACACCAGCCGATCTCTCGGATGTCGGCGAAGGGCTTCGCACGCGACTGGAGCGGATGCGGGCCGTCCTGCTCGAGCTGCTCGACCAGGAAGAGCTCCTCGAAAGCGATCCGACTATCCAACGCTCCCTCCAGCTCCGACGCGCCTATCTCGATCCGATCAATCTCATTCAAGCCGAGTTGCTGCGTCGTCAGCGAAACGCCGACGACGCGCAGCTTCAGGACGCACTACTGGCCACGGTCAACGGTATCGCGGCAGGCCTCAAGAACACGGGCTGAAGAGATGTATTTCGCGCAAAGGACGCCTCTCGTGCTCGCCTTGATCTTCGCCTGCGGACTACCGTGGATCCCAGTCGCTTCGGCAGAGCCGATTCCGGTTGAGGTCCGCCAAACGGAGGCCGGGTGGCAGCTGTTCCGTGGCGGCGTTCCCTATTTCATCCGGGGCGCGGGTGGGGACGGCTCGCTCCGCGAGTTGGCCGCTGCAGGCGGTAACTCCATCCGCACCTGGGGTGCGGATGACATCGACTCGCGCCTCGACGCAGCGCACGCCCTCGGTCTCTCGGTGACGGTGGGCATCTGGCTGGGCCACGAGCGGCATGGGTTCGATTACGGTGACGAGAAGCAGGTGCGCGAGCAATTGGAACGCGCCCGCCAGACCGTGCTGCGCTACAAGGACCATCCCGCGTTGCTCCTTTGGGGCATCGGCAACGAGATGGAGGGATTCGGCGCGGGTGATAATCCCGCCATCTGGAAGGCGGTCAACGACGTTGCCGCCATGGTGAAGAAGCTCGATCCCTTGCACCCAACCATGACTGTCACCGCCGATATCGGCGGTGGGCGCATGGACGGCGTGCACAAGCACTGCCCGGCAATCGACATTCACGGCGTTAATTCCTACGGCGGTGCGCTGTCCGTCGCCGATCGATACCGCGCGGGAGGGGGGACCAAGCCCTACGTGCTCACCGAGTTCGGGCCGCCCGGGGTCTGGGAGATCCCGAAGAACGACTGGGGTGCGCCCGTCGAGCCGACGAGCACGGAAAAGTCGGCGCTGTACCGGCGCAGCTATGAGAGTGGCGTGATCGGCGCTCCCGGTCTTGCTCTCGGTTCGTATGTCTTCAACTGGGGCTTCAAGATGGAGGCCACACCGACCTGGTACGGGATGTTCCTGCCCGATGGTGCCCCGCTCGGGCCGCTCGATGTGATGACCGAGCTTTGGTCCGGGAGCCCCCCGAAGAACCTGGCCCCCTCGGTGGAGCCATTGGTCATCGAGGGGGAAGCGCAAGTAGCTCCGGGTGACGAGGTACGCATCCGTGCCGTCGTTACCGATCCCGAGGGCGCCGCCATCCGTGTGCGGTGGGTGTTGCTACGCGAATCCAGCGAATACGCCACCGGCGGCGACTTCCGGCCCCTGCCGCCCGAAGTGGAGGGCGCCGTCCTCGAGGCTCGCACCAACGGTGCGCGTGTGCGCATGCCAAAGGACCCCGGGGCGTATCGGCTGTTCCTCTATGCCTACGATGCAGCCGGCCGTGCGGCGACGGCGAACCTGCCGTTGCTAGTAAAAGGTGAGGTGCGCACACCCATGCCGTTTTACGTGTACCGCGATGGTTTCGAGGGCATGCCCTGGGCGCCTTCCGGGTGGATGGGGGAGACCGACTCGCTCAGCGTTGACGGCGACTACGCCAATCATCCTCATGAAGGCCGGGCCTGCATCCAGATGCACTTCGTCGGCGAGATCGGCACCTGGGTCGGCGTCGCCTGGCAGCATCCTGCAAACAACTGGGGCGACCAGGAAGGCGGGTACGATCTCACTGGTGCAACGCACCTCGAGGTATGGGCCCGGGGGGAGCATGGGGTCGAGACGATCAGCATCGGGGTAGGCCTCGTCGAGGACGACAAGGCGTACCCGGATACCGCCAAGACGAGCGTCGAGAACATTCGACTGGCTAAAGAGTGGAAGCGCTACCGCATCCGGCTCAAAAAGCTCGACCTGTCGAGCATCAAGACCGGCTTCGTAGTGACCCTCGGCGGGCGGCGCCCGGACGTGACGGTGTACCTCGACAGCATCCGCTTCGTGAGGAAGTGAAGCTCCGAGCAGATCTGAATCAGGGAGCTGCCAGCTCGGCTTCGAGCTCCTCGAGGCTCTTGCCCTTCGTTTCGGGGAACAAGCGTATGACGATGATGAGGCCCGCGATCGCGAATAGACCATAGATCAGGAAGGTCACGCTGCTGCCGATCGTATCGAGCTCCCAGGGAAACAGGAGCTGCACTGAGAAGCTCACGGCCGAGTTGATGAGCCCGACGAAGGATATCGCAAGCCCGCGAACCCGGTTCGGAAACAGCTCGGAAAAGAGCACCCACATCACTGGACCAAGAGAAACGGCGAAGCTCGCGACAAAACCCAGAATGCCCACGAGGATGAGCATCGGGCTCGTGTCGGACGAGGCGAAACCGTAGGCCAAGAGCAGCATGCACACCGCGATTCCGGTGAGCCCGGCACCGAGCAACGGGCGCCGGCCGATCCGATCGATGAACAGAATAGCGAGCACTGTGAACACCAGGTTCACGAGGCCGACGAGAACCGCCTGCATGAAGGCGGCGTCCGTGCCGATACCGGACTGCTCGAATATCATCGGTGCATAGAAAAAGACCGCGTTGATGCCGGTCACTTGCTGCAGGATCGCAATCGAGACCCCGATTACGAGAACCCGCCTCAGCGCAGGCTGGAAGAGCTCGCGCAAAGCGGCGCGCTCGGCGCCCTCCTTCGCGTGCAGAGAAGCGTTCACCGCCTCTATTTCTGCCTCTGCCTTCACGAGCCCATTCACCCTCTCGAGCACGCGGCGCGCTTCAGCCTCCTTTCCGTGCATGAGCAGCCAGCGGGGGCTCTCGGGGACGGCGAACAACGCAACGAAGTAGAAGAGCGCTGGCAAGGCCTCGACGCCGAGCATCCAGCGCCAGTTCCATTCTCCGAGGCCAAGCGCCCCCGCCCATGCGAGGTCCGACTGCCCCAAGCGAAGGATCAGATAGTTCGAAAAGAACGCCGCCGAGATGCCGATGACGATGTTGAGTTGATTGAACGAAACCATGCGGCCGCGCATGGCAGCCGGAGCGATTTCGGCGATATACATCGGCGCGATGATCAGCGCTGCGCCGACCCCGAGTCCGCCGAGCATCCGAGCCGCAACCAACGTAATGAAATCCGGTGCGACGGCAGATGCCAGCGCGGAGATGGCAAAAAGGACGGCCGCGATCTTCAAGACCGGCCGCCGGCCCATGCGATCGCTGAGCGGCCCCGACAGCATCATTGCGACAGTCGCTGTCAGCGTGAGTGATGCGACCGTCCAACCGAGCTCGAGCTTCGTGAGTTGGAGCTCGGGCTCGATGAAGGTCACCACGCCGGAAATGACCGACGCGTCGAAGCCCATCAGGAAGCCACCGAGCGCGACCGTGAGCGCAACTCTGAACGCATACCGCATGCAGAGCACGTACTACATCTGCATCGACGGCGTCGATGCAGATCAGCACGCCAGGTGGCCAGCCAGGGGCTTGCTCGTTAGGGCGACGTGACCGAGACGTTGTCCCAGTAGGTGTCGACCGTGCAGCCCGCGTTGGCGCCGCAGTCAGTCTTCAGCTGCAGTGTCACACCGCCGCTGACGTCGGGACCCGTGGTCGTGTTGAACGTGTAGCTCACCCAGCCCG
>Ga0111160_1072_pt1 | contig 14269 bp, 10 predicted proteins | sample DeeMarSeWOR28_12_FD_80265 | JGI IMG/M metagenome (GOLD analysis project Ga0111160, IMG submission 80265) | Myxococcales bacterium SG8_38_1
CCAGTAGCTCCAATTGGTAGAGCAGCGGATTCCAAATCCGCGGGTTGTGGGTTCGAATCCCTCCTGGCCTGCCGCGAGGAACAACGATGGCGATTACGAAAGAACAAGACAGAGCGAGGCCGACTGGAACGCTTGGCGTCGAGCGCTGGGTGCAATTCGCCTACGCCGCGTGCGCGATCACGCTCGCGTGGTTCCTCATCAAAGTCACCGACGCGACGTGGACTCTGCTCGCGGACACCATCGACGCGATTCCCGAGCCAAACGGCACCATCATCGCCGTGGGTGCAGGTCTCGTCGCGCTCATCACTGCGATGGCCACCTACCGGTCCAAGAAAGTTCACACCTTCGTAGTGGAAGTGTGCGTCGAGCTCTCGAAGGTCACCTGGCCCACGCGGAAGGAGACGTGGTCGCAGACGGTCGTCGTGATTGTCGTGTCCATCATCGCAGCGATCATCCGTGATGTCCATGAAGTGGTATGTCGTTCAGGCCTATTCCGGCTACGAAAACAAAGTGAAGCTCTCCCTCGAGGAGCGCATCAAGCAGGCGGGCATGGAGAGTCACTTCGGGAGCATCTTGATCCCGAAGGAGAACGTGCAGGAGAGCCGCGGCGGAAAGCCTCGGTTGAGCTCTCGGACCTTCTACCCAGGTTACATCTTCGTGCAGATGGACCTCTCCGACGAGACCTGGCACCTGATCAAGGACACGCCGAAGGTCAATGGCTTCGTAGGCGGTCGCCACCCATCTCCCGTCCCGGAGCGAGAGATCGCCGCGATCGAGCAGCAGGTCGAGGAAGGCGCGGCCAAGCCGAAGCCACGTGTGGAGTTCGAGAAGGGCGATCACGTCCGCGTGACCGATGGTGCGTTCGCCAACTTCACGGGCACGATTGAAGAGGTGAACCCCGAAAAGCACAAGGTGCGCGTCTTGGTCTCGATTTTCGGCCGCGCCACGCCCGTCGAGCTCGACTACATCCAAGTCGAGAAGACGAACTAGGGGACACTCTCCACCCCCACAACCCGCTGAGATCATTCGTATTCTCAGCGAAAGATCGCAGCGCTGCATCTGCGATCTTTCGCGGGCGAGCCCAGTCATTTCAGGGAGTTGTGGGGGTGGAGAGTGTCCCCTGAAAAATCGGGTTGCACTTCGCGTGCCATGAGGCACAACTCGCCGCTCCGGAGAACCCCGCACCCATGAAAAAGGTCATCGGACAGATCAAGCTCCAGCTTCCTGCAGGGAAGGCCAATCCGTCACCGCCGGTCGGGCCCGCGCTCGGTCAGCATGGCGTCAACATCATGGCGTTCTGCAAGGAGTTCAACGCGAAGACGCAGAAGGACGCGGGGCTCATCATCCCGGTGGTGATCTCGGTCTATCAGGATCGCTCCTTCAGCTTCATCATGAAGACGCCGCCCGCGGCTGTCTTGATCAAGAAGGCGTTGAACTTGCAATCCGGATCCGCACGTCCCAACAAGGACAAGGTCGGCAAGATCACGATGGACCAGGTGAAAGAGATCGCCCAGGTCAAGCTTCAAGATACGAACGCAGGCTCGCTCGAGACATGCATGCAGAGCATCATCGGCACCGCGCGTTCCATGGGGGTCGAGCTGGTTGAATAGCTCGAGCGCTCCGCGCTCCCTGAACCACCCAGGGACCTCACGCGGTGGTAGACGACTTCGAGTCGTCGCAAGGAGTCACGATGAAACCCGGAAAAAAGCGCGCTTCCGCGCTGCAAAAGCCCGACAAGAGCCGTCGCTATCCGCTCAGTGAAGCCGTCTCGCTCGTCAAAGAGCTCGCGTTCGCGAACTTCGACGAGTCGGTCGATGTTGCCGTTCGGCTCGGCGTCGATCCGAAGCACGCGGATCAGATGGTTCGCGGCGCTGTCGTGTTGCCGCACGGCACCGGCAAAACCAATCGCGTTCTCGTGTTTGCGAAAGGCGAGAAGGTCAGCGAGGCCGAAGCGGCGGGCGCGGACTTCGTTGGCGGAGACGACTTGGTGGCGAAAATCAACGACGGCTGGTTGGAGTTCGACACGGTCATCGCAACACCGGACATGATGGGTCAGGTCGGTCGACTCGGCCGCGTCCTCGGACCGCGTGGTCTCATGCCGAACCCCAAAGTCGGCACCGTCACCTTCGACGTGGGCAAGGCCGTCAGCGAGGCAAAAGCTGGCAAGGTCGAATTCCGAGTCGAAAAGGCGGGAATCGTTCATGCCCAGGTAGGCAAGCGTTCCTTCGGTGAGCCCGAGCTCGCAGGCAACGTGAAGTCGCTCGTTGGGGCACTCGTCAAGGCCAAGCCTTCCGCTGCCAAGGGCACGTACCTTCGCAGCATCACCCTGAGCTCCACGATGGGTCCCGGCATCAAAGTCGACCCCAGCACGATCGACGTGGAGGCGTAATCATGAGCCTTACTCGAAAAGAAAAAGCAGCGCAGGTCGACTCGGTTCGCGAAAGCTTCTCGAACGCGAGCGCCACCGTCCTCGTCGATTTCCGTGGCGTCAACGTCGAGCTGATCACGGATCTTCGCTCGCGCTTTCGCAACGCGGGAGTCGAGTACAGGGTCGTGAAGAACAACGTCGTCCGCAAGGCAATCGAGGGCTCGGATCTAGCGGAGAACGACGAGTTCACGTCCAATCTGGTGGGCCCGACGGCGATTGCCTGGAGCTTCGAGGATCCCTCTGCAGCCGCGAAGGTGATCAAGACCTTCCGCAAGGAGCACTCCGACGTCCTCGCGCCGAAAGACAAGCCCGAGAAGCTCGTGGTCAAGTGCGGTCTTCTCGAAGGCCAAGTGCTCGACGCCAAACGAGTGGAGAAGGAGCTCGCCACACTTCCCGGCAAAGATGAAATTCGCGCCTCGCTGCTCGCGCAGCTCATGGCGCCGATGCAGAACCTGGTCGCGCAGCTCAACGCGCCCGGCCAAAACCTCGCTCTGGTGCTCGAGGCGAAGCGGCGTCAAGAAGCGGGCGAGTAACCCAACAACAACTTTAGCCGTGTGGCACGCACGGCTAGCGGAGAGTCAAGAATGGCAAACATGAATGTGGAACAGATGGTCGAAGAGCTCAGCTCGTGGACCGTCATGGAAGTTGCGAACCTGGTCAAAGAGCTCGAGGAGAAGTGGGGCGTTTCGGCAGCACCGGCAGCGGTTGCGGTCGCAGGTCCTGCGGCGGGCGGCGCCGCCGAGGCAGCCGAGGAGCAGACCGAGTTCGACGTCGAGCTGACCGAGGCCGGTGGCAAGAAGATCAATGTGATCAAGGCCATCCGCGAGATCACTCAGCTTGGCCTGGCGGACGCCAAGGCCCTGGTCGAGGCAGCTCCCAAAGTCGTGAAAGAGGCCGTTTCCAAGGAAGAGGCCGACGAGATCAAGAAGAAGCTCGAAGAAGCGGGCGCGAAGGTCACCGTCAAGTAGCCCTATGGGGTTACGTTTCGGAGCCCGGTGCCGGGACTTGGCACGCGGGCCCGACCGGGTTAAGTTCCCGGCCGGGGCAGCACCGGTACGCGCAGCACACCATTCACGACTTTCCGCATCGCGGCGGGAGGCCTGAGGGTCTCCTTGTCGCGGACGTGTCTCTTAATTCTTGGCTTTAGGGTTCCAGTAGCAGTGGTTCGGTAGGGAGTCTCTCTCATGGCGGCGACGATTCAGACGAACTTTCGAATGCGGCATTCCTTCGGGAAGATCGAGCACATCCTCGAGATCCCGAACCTGATCGACATTCAAAAGCGCTCGTACGACAAATTCCTTCAAACCGACGTCCATCGGGACGAACGCGAGAACATCGGCCTTCAAGGCGTGTTCAACAGCGTCTTCCCGATTCGTGACTTCAACGGGACGAGCGAGCTCGTGTTCAGCGGGTACACGCTCGAGCGACCGAAGTACGACGTCGACGAGTGCCGGCAGCGTGGAATGACGTATGCCGCGCCGATTAAGGTGACGATCCAGCTCATCATCTACGACACGGGCGGTGACAGCACCGAGCGTGCCGTGCGCGACATCAAGGAGCAGGAAGTCTACTTCGGCGAGATCCCTCTGATGACGGTGAACGGAACGTTCATCATCAACGGAACCGAGCGGGTCGTCGTCAGCCAGCTCCACCGAAGCCCCGGTGTCTTCTTCGATCACGACCGTGGCAAGACGCACTCGAGCGGAAAGCTGCTCTACCAAGCGCGGATCATCCCCTACCGCGGCTCTTGGCTCGACTTCGAGTTCGATCCCAAGGACTTGCTCTACGTTCGCATCGACCGCCGCCGCAAGATGCCAGCGACGGTCCTTCTGAAGGCGCTCGGCTACAACACGCAGCAGCTCCTCAACTACTACTACGACACCGAGACGATCTACATCCTCTCGAAGGACCAGTACGCGAAGTCGATCGAGTACGAGCTCCTCCCGGGACAGCGCGCCACGCACGACATCTCGGTGGGCGACGACGTTTTGGTCCGAAAAAATCGGAAATTCACGCGCGCCGCAATCCGGAAGCTGAAGGCCGCGGGGCTCGATTACCTGCCAATCGATTTCACCGAGGTCATCGGCAAAGTCGCCGCCGAAGACGTCATCGACGAGGACACTGGTGAAATTCTACTGGCCGTGAACGAAGAGGTCACCGAGGCTCGCATCGACTCGCTTCGCGAAGCCGGCATCAACGAGTTCAAGGTCCTGTTCATCGACGGCCTCAACGTCGGCAGCTACTTGAGAGACACGCTGCTCGTCGACAAGGTGCAGTCGCAAGACGAAGGTATCTTGGAGATCTATCGACGTCTGCGCCCCGGTGATCCACCCACGCTCGATACCGCGCGCAACCTGTTCAACAATCTCTTCTTCAATCCGGAACGCTACGACCTCAGCCAGGTCGGCCGCCTCAAGCTCAACTACAAATTCTACAGGGACACGGACGAAGAAGAGAGGCCAGCGCTCGACCACACGGTGCTCACCAACACCGACATCCTCGACACGGTCAAGCAGCTAATCGAGCTGAAAAACGGCCGGGGCTCTGTCGACGATATCGACCACTTGGGTAACCGTCGCGTCCGCGCCGTTGGCGAGCTGATGGAGAATCAGTACCGCATTGGCCTCGTGCGAATGGAGCGCGCGATCAAAGAGCGCATGAACATGTCTCAAGAGATCGAGACGCTCATGCCGCACGACTTGATCAATGCGAAGCCCGTGAGCGCGGTCGTCAAAGAGTACTTCGGCTCGAGCCAGCTCTCTCAGTTCATGGACCAGACCAACCCACTCAGCGAGGTCACGCACAAGCGTCGCCTCTCGGCGCTTGGGCCGGGTGGTCTCACTCGCGAGCGTGCGGGCTTCGAGGTTCGTGACGTTCACACGACCCACTACGGTCGTATCTGCCCCATCGAGACGCCTGAAGGCCCGAACATCGGGCTGATCGCGTCCTTGTCGACCTATGCGCGCGTAAACGAATACGGGTTCGTGGAGACGCCATACCGAAAGGTCGAGGACGGCATCGTCCTCGACGACCACGTGCGCTGGTATTCCGCTCTCGAAGAGGAGGGGCACTATATCGCGCAGGCGAACGCGGTGATCGACAAGATGAGCCGCAAGCTCGCTGGTCAGCTCATCAGCGCCCGTTACAACGGCGAGTTCGTCATGGTGCCGCCCAGCAGCGTTCAGCTCATGGACGTTTCGCCGAACCAACTCGTGTCCGTCGCTGCATCTCTCATCCCGTTCCTCGAGCACGATGACGCAAACCGAGCGCTGATGGGCTCGAACATGCAGCGCCAGGCCGTGCCCTGTGTGCGCACGCGTGCCCCGATCGCCGGAACCGGGATCGAAGGGCGTGTCGCACGTGATTCGGGCGTTTGCGTGGTCGCGCAGCGGGATGGCGTGGTCGAGTCCGTCGATGCGACGCGCATCGTCGTCAAGGCCGAAGGTCTCGCCGGCGCCTTCCCAGACATCTACCGCCTGAACAAGTTCCAGCGATCCAACCAGAACACCGCTTACAACCAGACGCCGATCGTTCGGCCTGGCGATGTGGTGAAGGCTGGTGACGTGATCGCCGACGGGCCGAGCACGGATCGCGGAGAGCTCGCCCTCGGCCAGAACGTGATCGTCGCGTTCATGCCTTGGGGTGGCTACAACTTCGAGGACTCGATTCTACTCTCCGAACGAATCGCCAAAGACGACGTATACACCTCGGTGCACATCGAGGAGTTCGAGTGCGTCGCTCGGGACACCAAGCTCGGCAAGGAAGAAATTACGCGCGACATTCCCAACGTCGGCGAAGAGGCTCTCAAAGACCTCGACGAATCGGGCATCGTGCGCATCGGCGCCGAGGTGAACTCGGGTGACATCCTGGTCGGGAAGATCACGCCCAAGGGAGAGACACAGCTTTCACCAGAGGAGAAGCTCCTGCGAGCCATCTTCGGTGAGAAGGCCGGCGACGTTCGTGACACCTCTCTCAAAGTTCCGCCGGGCGTGAGCGGCATCGTCATCGATGCCCGCGTGTTCGCGCGCAAAGGCACCGAGAAGGACGAACGATCGCTTCAGATCGAAGAGGCGGAGCGCGCCAAGCTCGAAAAGGACATGGCCGACGAGATCAAGATCGTTCTCGACTCGGCCCATGACCGTGTTCGCAAGTACTTCGTGGGCGCATCGACCACGGCGAAGCTCGTCGGTGACAAGGGCAAAGAGCTCCTCGCCAAGGGTCAAAAGATCGCCAACGAAGACCTCGACCAGATTCCGCACAAGTACTGGCGGCACATCGAGATCGACAAGGACAAGGGCAAGACCGACGAGATCCTCGAGCAAGTGGACGATCAAGTCGACGCCGTGAAGATGCTGTTCCAGGAAAAGATCGACAAGCTCGGCAAGGGCGACGAGCTTCCCCCAGGCGTCATCAAGATGGTGAAGGTCTACGTTGCCATCAAGCGTAAGCTTCAGGTCGGCGACAAGATGGCGGGCCGCCACGGCAACAAGGGTGTCGTCAGCCGCATCCTGCCGGAAGAGGACATGCCTTACCTGCCGAACGGCAAGCCGGTCGACATCGTCCTGAACCCACTTGGCGTTCCCTCCCGTATGAACGTCGGACAGATTCTCGAGACACACCTCGGTTGGGCGGGTTATCTACTCGGCACACAGCTTCAGGAGATGATCGAGAACAGAGCAAGCGCGACGGAGCTTCGTGAGCGCATCCGCGCGATCTTCAAGGGCGGCGACATCGTCAAGGTGCTCGATCAGCTCCCGGACGAGGAGGTCGCGAAGATGGCCAAGAGTTGGAAGCACGGCTTGCAGCTCGCGACCCCCGTGTTCGACGGCGCCAGCGAGGAGGAGATCAAGGATCTTCTCCGACTGGCAGGCGTTCAGGAGAACGGGCAGACGGTTCTCTTCGACGGCCGTACGGGGGAGGCGTTCCACGAGGACGTCACCGTTGGCATCATGTACATGCTCAAGCTTCACCACTTGGTGGACGACAAGATCCACGCGCGAAGCATCGGCCCGTACTCGCTCGTCACGCAGCAGCCGCTGGGTGGTAAGGCGCAGTTCGGCGGGCAGAGGCTCGGCGAGATGGAGGTCTGGGCGATGGAGGCCTACGGCGCGGCGTATGCGCTGCAGGAGTTCCTCACCGTCAAGTCCGACGATGTGCAGGGTCGCACGCGCATGTACGAGTCGATCGTGAAGGGGGACTACTCGCTCGAAGCCGGCTTACCGGAGAGCTTCAACGTCCTCATGAAGGAGCTTCAGGCACTTTGCCTGAACGTCGAGTTGGTTGAGACGAGTCAATTGGGGCGGCGCTCGGATGACGTCCTTGCTGCGGAGGAAGAGTAAGTCATGAAGGATATCTTCAGCTTCTTCGAAAAGCCGAAAGATCCCCTGGCGTTTTCAGCGATTCGCATCTCGCTGGCTTCGCCCGAGAAGATCCGCGAATGGTCGCACGGCGAGGTTCGCAAGCCCGAGACGATCAACTACCGCACGTTCAAGCCAGAACGCGACGGTCTCTTCTGTGCCAAGATCTTCGGGCCGGTGAAGGATTACGAGTGCATCTGCGGCAAGTACAAGCGCATGAAGCACCGCGGGATCGTTTGCGAGAAGTGCGGCGTCGAGGTGATCCAGAGCAAGGTTCGCCGCGAACGCCTCGGCCACATCACGCTCGCGACGCCGGTGGCGCACATCTGGTTCCTCAAGAGCCTTCCGAGCCGCATCGGGGCAATTCTCGACATCACGCTCAAGGATCTCGAGCGAGTGCTCTACTGCGAGAGCTACGTCTGCTTGGACCCCAAGGAGACGCCGCTCGAGCGTGGCGAAATCCTCACCGAGGATCGATACCACGACCTCCTCGACGAGTACGGTGACGACGCCTTCGAAGCCGGCATGGGCGGCGAGGCGGTTCTCGAGATGCTTCGCGACATCGACGTGCACGCGATGGCGGAGCAGCTTCGCTTGGACCTCAAGGAGGCCACCAGCGAGGCGAAGCGGAAGAAGTACGCCAAACGCCTCAAGGTCATCGAGGCCTTCCGTGATTCGGGCAATCGCCCCGAGTGGATGATGCTCTCGGTGATTCCCGTGCTCCCGCCTGACCTTCGTCCATTGGTCCCTCTAGATGGCGGCCGGTTCGCGACGTCGGACCTGAACGACCTCTACCGTCGCGTCATCAACCGGAACAATCGGCTCAAGCGACTCATCGAGCTCAACGCGCCGGAGATCATCATCCGTAACGAGCGCCGGATGTTGCAGGAGGCGGTCGACGCCCTCTTCGACAACGGCCGCCGTGGCAAGACGATCACCGGTCCGAACAAGCGTCCGCTGAAGTCACTGTCCGACATGCTCAAAGGTAAGCAGGGCCGCTTCCGCCAGAACCTGCTCGGCAAGCGCGTCGACTACTCGGGGCGCTCGGTCATCGTGGTCGGCCCCACGCTTCGCTTGCACCAGTGCGGGCTGCCGAAGAAGATGGCGCTCGAGCTCTTCAAGCCGTTCATCTACAACAAGCTCGAAGAGCGCGGCTACGTCACCACGATCAAGAGCGCCAAGAAGCTCGTCGAGAAAGAGAAGCCCGAGGTTTGGGACATTCTCGAAGAGGTGATCACGGAGCATCCCGTGATGCTCAACCGTGCTCCCACGCTTCACCGTCTCGGTATCCAGGCGTTCGAGCCCGTTCTCATCGAGGGTAAGGCGATTCGGCTTCACCCGCTCGTTTGCACGGCGTTCAACGCCGACTTCGACGGCGACCAGATGGCGGTCCACGTGCCCCTCTCCGTCGAGGCGCAGATGGAAGCTCGCGTGCTCATGATGAGCACCAACAACATCCTGTCGCCTGCGAGCGGTCGCCCCATCATCAACCCGACGCAGGACATCGTCCTTGGCCTCTACTACATGACTCGCGAGAAGCCCTTCGGTAAGGGCGCGTACCGCGCCGGTCAGGAGAAGGAAGGCAACTTCACTGGCATCTTCGGGTCTGCCGACGAGGTACGCATGGCCTACGACCAGAGCATGGTCGGCCTGCATTCGCGGATTCGCTACCGCTACAAGGGCAGGGTCTACGACACGACCGTCGGTCGCGTGCTCGTGAGCGACGTCTTGCCCCCGGGGATGGAGTTCCCGTCGGTGAACAAGGTGCTCGACAAGAAGTCGCTCTCCGCGCTCATCGACGAGTGCTATCGCGCCAGCCGCAACAAGAACACCGTTCTCCTCGCGGACCGTCTGCGCACCATGGGCTTCGAGATGTCGACCCGTGCCGGCATTTCGATCTGCATGGACGACATGATCATCCCCGACTCGAAGAAAGACGTCCTCAGCGCTGCCCAAGAAGACGTCACCACCGTCGTCGAGCAGTACCAAGAGGGTCTGATCACGGATGGTGAGCGCTACAACAAGGTGGTCGACATTTGGGCGGAAGCTTCGGACCAAGTCGCCCGCGACCTCATGGAGTCGATTGGTACGGAAGAAGTGACCGATCCCGAGACCGGCGAGAAGACCACGCAGCCGAGCTTCAACTCGATCTTCATGATGGCCGACTCCGGCGCTCGTGGCTCGAATCAGCAGATTCGCCAGCTCGCCGGCATGCGCGGTCTGATGGCGAAGCCGTCCGGGGAGATCATCGAGACGCCCATCACGGCGAACTTCCGTGAGGGTCTGACCGTCTTGCAGTACTTCATCTCGACCCACGGTGCGCGTAAGGGTCTTGCCGACACCGCGCTCAAGACGGCGAACTCGGGTTACCTCACTCGTCGCCTCGTCGACGTCGCGCAGGATTGCGTCATCACCGACTACGACTGCGAGACGCTGGATGGCATCTGGGTGAGCAAGCTCGAAGAGGGTGGCGAGGTCGTCACTCCGCTCGGGGAGCGTGTCCTCGGCCGTATCGCCCTCGAAGACATCACCGACCCGGTCACCGGCGAGGCGCTCGTCGAGGCCAACGAAGAGATCGACGAAGCTCGTGTTGCCCGTGTCGAAGCGGCGGGCATCGAGCGCGTGTTGATCCGTTCGGTGCTCACCTGTCAGAACCGTCGCGGCGTATGCGCCATGTGCTACGGCCGTGACCTCGGTCGCGGCTACGATGTGAACATCGGCGAGGCTGTCGGCATCATCGGCGCGCAGTCGATTGGTGAGCCGGGCACACAGCTCACGATGCGTACGTTCCACATCGGTGGCGCGGCTGCCCGCGGTAAGATCGAGCAGAGCTCCATCGAGACTCGTTCGGGCGGTATCGTGAAGTTCGAGAACGCCAAGCTGATCACCAAGCGCGATGGCTCCGTCGTGGTCATGAACCGTCATGGAGCGGTTGCGGTCGTGGACGAATCAGGCCGCGAGCGCGAGCACTTCAGCCTGACCTATGGCTCGTTCGTCAAGGTCAAGGAGGGTGATAAAGTCGAGCGCGGTGCCCTCCTCGCAGAGTGGGACCCCTACGCCATCCCGATCCTCACCGAGGTCGACGGCGTCGTGAAGTACGGTGACGTCGTCGAAGCCGTCACCATGGAAGAGAAGCTCGACGAGGTGACCGGTTTGTCGCGGCGGGTGATCATCGAGTCTCGTGATCCGAGCGCACGTCCGCGCGTGTCCATCAAAGATCCGAACACCGGTGACACGATGAAGACCGGTGCCGGCGAGAACATGGCGCGTTACTTCCTCCCCGTGGGAGCCAACATCATCCCGGCCGACGGTCAGTCCGTCGAAGCTGGCGAGATCATCGCGAAGATTCCGCGTGAGACCACGAAGACCAAGGACATCACCGGTGGTCTGCCGCGTGTCGCCGAGCTCTTCGAAGCGCGTAAGCCCAAGGATCACGCGATCATCAGCGAGATCGACGGCATCGTCACGTTTGGTAAGGACACCAAGGGCAAGCGCAAGGTGATGATCACTCCGGAGGTCGGTGAGCCGAAGGAGTACCTCATCGCCAAGGGCAAGCACCTCACCGTCAAGGACGGTGACCACGTGCGCGCAGGTGAGCCGCTCATGGACGGTCCCGCGAACCCGCACGACATCCTCAAGGTGAAGGGCGAGAAGGAGCTCGCGGCTTGGTTGGTCGACGAGATCCAGCAGGTCTACCGACTTCAGGGCGTTGCGATCAACGACAAGCACATCGAGGTCATCGTTCGCCAGATGCTCAGGCGCGTTCGTATCAAGGAAACCGGGGACACTCGTTTTCTGCCCGACGAGCAGGTCGAGAAGACTGTTTTCGAGCGCGAGAACGAGCGTGTCATCGCCAAGGGCGGTCAGCCTGCGGTCGCCGAACCGCTCTTGTTGGGCATCACCAAGGCGTCGCTGTCGACCGACTCGTTCATCAGTGCATCGTCGTTCCAGGAGACGACCAAGGTGCTGACGGAGGCCGCGATCAGCGGCAAGGTCGACGAGCTGCGAGGGCTCAAGGAGAACGTCATCATGGGTCGTTTGCTCCCAGCGGGCACGGGGTTGGGTGCGTACAACAGAATCGACATGACGGTCCAGGACGACGCGGTGCAGCCCATCGTGCCGACGCCAGCCGTCCTCGAGCCGGAGCCCGTAGCGGCCGCTGCTTCCGAGGAATAGATGGAGGCCCCCGCAAAGGGCTATTTGTTCGAGACCGACGAGCATCGCGCGCTGCGCGAGCAGATTCGCAGGTTCGCCGCAACGACGATCGCGCCCAACGCGCACGCCTGGGAAGAAGCCAACGAGTTTCCGAGGGAGCTCTATCGGGACGCCGCCAAGGCCGGCTTTTTGGGCATCGGTTATCCGGAAGAGCTGGGCGGCAACGGGGGAGACCTCACACATGTGCTGGTCGCCTCCGAGGAGATGGTGCTGGCGGGGAAGTCGGTCGGCACCCTCGTCGGTTTGGGGAGCCTGGGCATCGCGATTCCCCCGATCCTGAAGTTCGGCACAGAGGAGCAGAAGGAGCGTTTCGCCCGCCCGGCGCTCGCAGGCGAGAAGGTCAGCGCCCTCGGGATCACGGAGCCAGGAGGGGGTAGTGACGTTGCTGCGGTTCGCACCAAAGCCGTTCGCGAAGGAGACCACTACGTCGTGAACGGCGCGAAGACGTTCATCACCTCGGGGTGTCGCGCCGACTTCGTCACGGCCGCGGTCCGAACGGGGGGCGAAGGGCACGGTGGCATCTCGATGTTGGTCATCGAAAGTGACACCCCCGGGTTTTCCGTCTCAAGCAAGCTGAAGAAGACCGGGTGGTGGGCCAGCGATACCGCGGAGCTCGCATTCGAGGATTGTCGCGTGCCCGTGAGCAACCTCATCGGGCAGGAAGGCGCAGGCTTCTTGATCATCATGATGAACTTCGTGACCGAGCGCCTCTTCATCGCGGGACAGTGCGTCGCCATCGCCGAGCTGGCTTACAGGGAAGCCGTCCGATATGCGAAGGAGCGGCACGCGTTCGGCAAGAGCCTTGCCGGTTTCCAAGTCATCCGTCACAAGCTTGCCGACATGGCGACTCAGATCGCAGCCGCGAGGGCACTCACGGGCGAGTGTGTCACCCGATACCTGAAAGGTGAACAGACGCCGGCGCTCGCCGCGATGGCGAAGAATGCCGCCACCGATGCCTGCTCGGCAGTTTGCGACCAAGCCGTGCAGATCCACGGGGGCTACGGCTACATGCGCGAATATGTCGTAGAGCGGCTCTACCGCGACGCACGCCTCTATCCCATCGGAGGCGGCACACGCGAGATCATGAACGAAATCATCAGCAAGGTGGAAGGCTATTAGACATACCGCGTATGCGTGGGATCGTTGGCCGAGAAGCGCTGTGATATCAGGATCTCACGCCGGGGGATCCTGTCCCCCTAGCAGGATGCCCTGCTCCGCGAACTTCGTCATGAGCTCTGAGAGCTTCTCGATGAACGCGGGGCCGATTGCCGTTCCGTGTGCGTCGGCGACTCGCTGAACCGACTGCGTGACCGTCTCGGTTTCCCGCTGCCATGCTTCGAGCAAGTCCGCCGCCAGGGGATTCAGGATTTGGGTCATGGCACGGTGCTTTTCGTTTCGGTAGACGCAGAGGATCACGGGCTGACGTTCATAGCCCGAAGCCGGGATGGGTGTTTCGTGCACGCAGTGATCCAGGCGGATGACCGCGACGGCGGTGCCGACCACCGGGCGGGCGTCGAAGCTCAGCTCCGCATCTGGAACCCGGTTCGGGGGCGCGTGCCTGACACTCCAAGTCGTGATTTCGTAGCGGGCGAGGTCCGCGATCCATGGCTCGGCCGTGTCTCGCCAGACTGGGATCGCGAAGTCGGCGAGCTCGTTTGGGACCTGCCTGAAATAACGGGTCTTCGGGCCACCGGTGCTCAACCACTCATCGATGCTCCGGGCGAACGAATCTCGGCCGATCACCGACGCGGTTCGAGGCAAAGCGGCCTCGACGACCCCGACGAGCCTCGCTCGAACGAGGCTCCGGTAGACGAGCCACCGCTCGCGCGAACCGAGTAGGGCGAGATCCTCTTCACTGGGTTCGGCATCGAAACACACGCGCTGCATCGCTTTGGCAGTGTCAACGAGCATCGCAGCTTTCCGTGGCGTGGTGGTAGATCGACCACAGCTCGTCCACTTCGGAAAGAAGCGCGTCGAGGGGTGGAATGTTGTTGTCGCGCTCGAGGAGCACGGGCACCGCCCCCACCTTGCGCAAGGCATAGTCCAAAAGCTGAAAAACATCGCTCGGCACCGGGTCCCCGTGGGTGTCGATGCGAAGTCCGTCCGCTCGCAGATGATGGCCCGCTACGTGGATCTGAACGACCCGCTCGGGCGGAATCTTGTCGATATAGGCTTTGGGGTCGAACCCGAAGTTTCGGCTGTTCACGTAGATGTTGTTCACGTCGAGCAGCAGCTTTGCGTCAGCGCGCTCGAGCACCTCGACCACGAA
>Ga0111160_1108_pt1 | contig 13945 bp, 14 predicted proteins | sample DeeMarSeWOR28_12_FD_80265 | JGI IMG/M metagenome (GOLD analysis project Ga0111160, IMG submission 80265) | Myxococcales bacterium SG8_38_1
AATTGCGGCACCTGGTTCTTGGGACGCTTGCAGACCGAGCGCGACGTTGCGCGGGTCTTGGATGGGCTCGAAGGCGCGGCCTCGGCGGCGGGAAACGCGCTCGACCGAAGCGAGATCGGGACACTTCTCGCGGGGCTTCGGAGCCGCGTTTTCCTCATGAACAACGCTCACGAAGAAGGGCACCTCCTCTTCCACACACGCTGGGCAATGTCGTACTTACGCGGCCCCCTCACGCGCAAGCAGATCAAGCTCTTGAGCCCGAGTGCGCCCGAGGCTAGCGGCGACGCGCCAAAGCCGGCGAAATCGGCGGTCCCCACTTCCAAGAGCAGCCGTCCGGTGGTCCCTGCCGGGATCGAAGAAGTGTTCTTCAGCTCCGAGCCTGGCACCTATCGCCCCTATCTCGCAGCAGATGTGACCCTTCACTACCTACGCGCCTCCCATGGGCTCGACAGCTGGGAAAAGCACGTGATCCTCGCTCCACTCGAGGAGGAGGCACCCTGGGCTTCGGCGGAGTTGCTCGATCGGGGCGATGTCGATTTTAGCGATGATGCTCCTGGCGTCGCGGAGTTCGTCGCGCCGCCTGCAGGCAGCGTGGGCACGGCGCGCTTCCGGAGCTACGGGAAACAGATCCGGACGCACCTGTACCAAGCGCGCCCCATGTCACTTTGGCGCTGCAAATCGCTCAAGCTTCAATCGAAGCCCGGCGAGTCGAAATCCGAGTTCGCTTCCAGAGTGCAGCTGGCCGCCCGCGAGGAGCGCGATGCAGGTGTGGAAAAGCTGCGCGCCCGCTTCGCCAAGAGGATTCAAAGCATGGAGGAGCGCCGTCGACGCGCCGAAGCTCGTGTCGACCGTGAGAAGAGCCAGTACGAGCAGCAGAAGCTTCAGACCGGAATCTCGATGGGTGCGACCGTGCTCGGCGCGATCTTTGGCCGAGGGGGCTTCGGGCGCGCCACCACCGCTGCTCGGGGTGCCGGAAGGGTGGCTCGGGAGCGGGAGGACGTGCAGCGAGCGGAAGAAGAGCTTCGGGACATCGAAGAAGCAATCCAGGCGCTCGAAATCGAGGTCGAGGAGGAAGCACGTGCGTACTTGGCCGAACGGGAAGACAAGGCCGCCGAGCTCGAAGAGGTGGTCGTGCGCCCGCGCAAGTCGGACATCGCAGTGATGGGCCTCAAGCTGGCTTGGAAGCCCGACTGATCTCTTCGAACGCCTCCCGAACCTCGGCCGGCGCCTCGACGAGCTCGATCAGCACGCCTTCTCCTCCAATCGGAGCCGTTTCGTTGCCCTTCGGGTGGATGAAACAAACCCGGTGGCCCGCTGCGCCGGGACGCACGCCGCCCGGAGTGAAGCGCACGCCCTGCGTGCCGAGCCACTGAACCGCGGCGTCGATGTCATCGACCCAAAGCCCGACATGGTTCAGCGGCGGCGAGTCGACACGCGGCTTCTTCTCCGGGTCGATCGGTTGCATGAGGTCGACCTCGACTGTGAAGGGACCCGCACCCATCGTCACGATGTCTTCGTCGACGTTTTCCTTTTCGCTCTTGTAGTTGCCGTGCGGGGTGAGTCCGAGCGTGTCGACCCATAGGCGGCGCAATGCGCTCTTGTCGGCGGCGCCGACGGCGATTTGTTGAATTCCCAAAACCTTGAATGGACGAGTGATCATGCTTCCTCTTCAGAGCTCCCGAGATTACCCCGGTTGCCGGTCATGTCCACATGGGACAACCTCCGCCCGGTGAAGACTTCGCTCACGGGGATCAAGCCGACGCACCTGCCGCATCTCGGCAACTATCTTGGCGCGATTCGGCCGGCGCTGACCTTGGTAGAGGAGTACCGAACGCTGTACTTCATCGCCGACTACCACGCGCTCACGTCGGTGCGCGAAGCGCCAGCGCTCAGAGGTTACATTCGTGACGTGGCGGCGACTTGGCTTGCCTGCGGCCTCGACCCGGACCGCACGTTGCTCTACCGCCAGTCCGACGTACCGCAGGTCTTCGAGCTCTCTTGGGTCTTGAGTTGCCTGCTTGCCACGGGCCAGCTCGAGCGAGGCCACGCCTACAAGGATGCCGTTGCGCGGGGCGAGTCGCCGAGCGCGGGCCTCTTCAACTACCCGTTGCTGATGGCCGCCGACATCCTGCTGTACGACACCGACGTGGTGCCGGTCGGCAAAGACCAGAAGCAGCACCTCGAGCTCACACGCGACGTCGCGCAGCGGCTGAACCACGTATATGGTGAGGGGACGCTCGTGGTTCCTGAGGCCTTGATCAGCGAGGCCCCGCTGGTTCCCGGGACCGATGGCGAGAAGATGAGCAAGAGCCGCGGCAATGGCATCCCGCTTTTCGCGCCCCCGAAGAAACTCCGAAAAGTGATCATGGGGATCAAGACCACGTCGGAGGCGCTGGAGGCCCCGAAGACCGCCGAAGGCTCGACGGTCTACGAGCTGTATGCTCTGGTTGCTCCGGATAGCGCCGCCGAGATGAAGCGGCAGCTCGAGGCGGGCGGCTACGGTTGGGGGCACGCCAAGCAGGACCTCTACGAAGCAGTGGAAGCGGAGCTCGGTCCGAAGCGCGACGCTTACTTGGAGATCCGTGCGGACGAGCCGAGGCTCGATGCGATTCTTCACGCGGGGGCCGGAAGAGCGCGTGCTATTGCGGACCGGACGATGGCGCGCGTGCGCCAAGCGGTCGGCATCGAGTGAGCTAGTAGACGCTACTCCACTGGGGGTCTTCTGCGGGGCCTTGGGGCTGCTCAGGTGTTCGGGAGCTCTGGGCGTCCGGCGAGCCTTCTGGAATCATCAACAAGCCGGGGTGACCGCTCTCGACGGACTCGGTCGTCAGCAAGAACGTTTGCTTATGTTTCTGCCAGGTTTGCCGGATGACCGTGTTGGCCAGGACCATGGTGCTCTCGTCGTACCAACGCACGGCGATACGCGAGAACGCGCCCGCGCCCTCTTCATCGGTGTGCGGGCTCATGCCGAGGATCTCGGTGTCCGCGATCTGGATGTCGCGCCCCCAGCGAACATGCGACGCCTGGAACTGAGGCCGGAAGCCTGGCGCGACGTGTCCGCTCGCCACGTCCATGCGGCCCCAGCGCGCGCCTTCGTTCAGCTCGATCACCGCGTCGCGCATTCGGGTTTCCGGGCTGAGGTTCTGCAGCAAACAGCCCGAGAACCCGATCAACACAAGCCCCCACCAGAAACGTTTCGCCATGGCCGGACGCTAGGCATGGCGGGACCCAATGGGCAACTAATTGGCGGCTTGGGAGCTGCTCTCGGCGAGACGGCTCTTTGCGGCTCGATTCTCCGGTTCGAGGGCTAGTGCCTTTCGCCAGGCTTTGCGTGCCCCGGCGCTGTCCCCCTCGAGCGCGAGCGCGTCCCCGTAGAGGATATGGTACTGAGCTCGGCGTGACCGCTTGCGAACCGCCTTTTTGGCCCATTTCGCCGCCCTCTCGCCGTCCTTCAGAGCGATGTAGAGCCTGGCGTAGCCGGCCATGGCCTGAGGGTTCTTCGGGTCCAGCTCCCATGCGCGGTCGAGCGTGGCCTCTGCCCGCTGCAGATCCCCTCTTCGGATGAGTGGAAGGGCGCGGTGGACGAGGACGTCCGAGGCCTTGGCCGGATCCCTCGGAAGGTTCTGGGTGGGGATACCGGGCGGCTTCGGCTTCGGGCTTGTGATCTCCATCTCGTTCTCAGACTCGATCAGGTTCCCGATTTCGGTCTCGGTCTCGGTCTCGGTCTCGGTCTGAGTCGTAGTCTGAGTCTCAGTCTCGATCAGGTTTCCGGTCTCGTTCGCGTCAGTGTCCGCGAGCGTGTCCGTGTCGGCGCGCTCGTCGCCGAGGCCGTTGACGCTGCCGGTGATCGGACCTTTGCCCCGTTCTTGGTCGAGATCTTGGGTCGCCTCGCTGGGGAAGGGTGCGACCGAGCCGCTTCTCGACCACAAGAGCCACCCTGCGACACCCACGCCGGCGATCAAGGTTACGAGCAGCAGTGTCTGGAGCCATGCGGGCGTGCCGCCGGAGTCCGCCGCGGGGGCCAAGACCGTCGCTCCCTCGAGGGCTTGAGCCAGCTCGGGCACGTAGTCGTCGTCATCGTGGAACAGCGGGGCCGGCACCGGCTTTCGGCTGTGTGGAGGCGGCGGTGGCGGGGTCGGCTTCCTCGGGGCGGGCATGGTCATCTGCTGGTCGAGCTCGCCCTCGGGCAGAGCTTCGAAGACCGGAGCCAGCCCGAGCTGCGTCGACTTCTTCGAACGCGCGGCTGCATGATCGGTGTGGGACGCGTCTCCGATCTGTTCCTCGGCCAGGCGCGCCACTGGCACGGTGCGCTGGCGGGTCTCGACGCGTCCGATTAAGCGTTGGACCTTGTTGGTCGGAACCTCTTCTTCGGAGAAACCAGTGGAGGGCATGTCGCCGGTTGAAGTGCGAAGGTGGCGGAAGCGTGGTGGCGCCATGGTCCTAGCGTCGTCGAGCTGAGCGGGGGCCTTCGCACCGGGCGGCACGGTCGCGTACTCCGCGACCTCTGGCTCGACGGGCGGAATGGTTTCGGCGTTGACCTCGATGCTACTGTTGCTTCCATCTGCGAAGCCGAGCTGATGCGACACCACGCCGAGCGCTTCGTCCACGGGCATCATGATGTTCGCAACTGACGGCAAGTCCTGCTCTCGAACTGAGACCCGGCCGGAGTTGAGCCCCCATAGAGCGAGCAGCGCGGGCATGCCCTGGAGAGTCTGGGTCGTGCCCTCGTGCAGAGTTGCGTACGCGCCCACGATCGAGTTGTCGGCGATGTCGATCTCCACGCTGCGTTTGTGTCCTGCCACACTCACGTGGCGCACGCCTGGCATCGAACCGAGCGCCCGCAGAAGTCGCCCTGGGCCCACGAGCTCGAGTCGGGTGTCGAAGTCGACCTCGTCCTCGACCCGCTGGCCGATCTCGAGGTCCTGAGTGATCAAGGGGCAGATGCGGGATGCGAGCTGCGCCAAGTCCGGTCCGGCCTCCTTGGAGGACGAAGGCCAGAAGTCTTCCCAGCGAACGACGAGCATCGAGGCCCAACGAAGCTGCGGGTCCTTGCGCATCGCGCGCACGAAGTCGATGCCCTGACCACCAACTGCGCTGGAGTCGAGGACCACGACCTGCGGATCGATCTCGCGGATGCGCGGAATCACAGCGGTGGAGAAGTCGGCCGCTGCGATTTGAACCCCGCGTTGGATCAGCACCTGCGCGAGCTTCTCAGCCCGAAGCTCGTCTGAATCGAGGATGACGACCCGGGAGTCCTGAAGTTGGCTGAGGTCGACCTCGCCCGCGTCTACTGCGCCGGGCAGGGTCGAAAGGCGGCCGCCGCTCGTCTCGTGGAACTCATACTCGAGCGGCTCTGCATCCGATATGGCGTCGCGCAGGCGATCGAGGATCAGCTCCATGTTGTGCGCGCTTGGGTTCTCGGTCTCGACCACCATCGGCATTCCTTCGAGCACGCCCTTCGGCGACCGAATGCTCAGAATCCCTGTCTTGGTGTCGTTGGACACGAGGTCGACGACGTCCTGAAGGTTGTGCTCGTTCAGCTCCCCGCTAATCAAGCCTGGTCGCTGCGGAACTTCGTCGGCGAGCTCGGCAAGCCTGCGTGCAATCGCGTCCGCGCCTGATCCGCGCGGAACGATAGCCACCGCGCCACTCCTGAACTCCCGGCCCTCGTGCTTGAGCGCCGCCTCGTTCGAGACGACCGCGACGGGCAGCACGTCCGTGGCGCGGTTGCCCGCCATCCGGCGCACGACGCTCGCGCCGCCGCGAACCGCGGCATCACCGATTAATACGACCAAGTCCGGTGCATAGACGCGAACCGCTTGTTCGAGCTCAGCCGTTGCGCAACCAGCGACAGATATGCCATGGCGCCGTAACGCCTCCCCCAACGCGGTCTGCATCGGCTCGCCCTGGCCCACCATCAAGATGGTCGGCCGGTGCTCCACTTCCGACATCGCCAAGAGGGTGGCCGATTCTGCTCAATTCCGCCAGTTGGTGCGTGCCGGGTTGTTGGCTATGCTCCGCGCCTCATGACCGTTCAACCGATCGAGTTCCTCCGAGAAACATTTCCACAGCTCTTCACCCGGGGGGTCGAGGTCCTGCGGACCCGCGCCGCCGATGGGGACGAGCGGGCCCAGCGCATTCTGGACGACGTGACCGCCGTCACGGGTGCAGCCAGCCTCCAGATCGACGAGTGGCCCCCCGTGGTTCTGTCCGCGACCCAGGGCGCGTTGAGCGCCGGCGAGGCCCCCGGCGAGGGCGTTCCCATCAAGATCGCAGCCGCGCTCCCAGCCGATGCGGTCACGCTCCTGCTCGGCGAGGCGGTGAAGGCGGGGGCCCTCGAGGACGACGAGGTGGCGGTTGGGGCGGCACAAACGGCCTCGAAGCGCTTCGAGGATGCGCTCGCCGGGCGAGCGATGACCTGTCACATCACTCTCCTCGGGGTCCCCGCCCTGGGCGACGTCAAGGTCCGTCTGGGGTTCAACGTATTGGAGCCGCCGAGCCAGCCTGGTTTCACCACCGAGCTCCATTACGGCGACCTCGAGAGCGTGCAACGCGGGGAGCTCACGGCTCAGGACCTGTTTCTGGGCGGGAAGCTCAAGATGGAGGGTGACTACTCGCTCGCTCTTCAGATCGCCATGCAGCTTCTAACGAACCCCCTCTGAACGGAAGATCCCCTCTGTCCATGGATCTAGGGGTGTAACTTGCCCGGGCGTCCTGCGGTTGGATACTCTGACGTTCGTTAACGGGGGATCATGTTTCGGGCAATTGCCAAGAGTCGCTATCTCGTCCCTGGCTTTTTGTGCTTCGCGCTCGCGTTCGTCGTCGGGCCGGTTGGGGCAGCGTCGGGTCTTCTCCCGGGTGCTGAGGCGGCGGCCATTGCCGGCGTAGCGGCCGCGGTGCTCGGTGTGCTCGGCTTGTTGATCATCGCGTCGGGGCTGCCTCCTTCGATCGAGATCGAAGAGGTAGACGCGCAGATCCGAAGGATTTACGGGGAAGTCGAAAGCGTCGAGACCTCCATCGCTGACAACGTGCAAGCGCTCTCGAGCGGGCTCGGCGAGCAGATGGTGGCAGTCGAGGAGACCGCCCGAGCACTCAAGTCGATGGCGATTTCGCTACAGGCGATCAGCGATCGGGTCGAAGCGTTGTCTTCGAGCACTGAAGAGAGCTCTTCGAGCATCCTACAGATGACGGCGACGAACCAAGAGGTCGCCGAAAACATGTCCAACCTCGGCTCCAGCGTTCGCGAGACGGCTTCGTCGATCGAGGAGATGACCTACAGTATCAAAGAGGTGGCGCGCAACGTCGACGCCTTGGCGCTGACGGCCGAAGAGACCTCGTCTTCGATGAACGAGATGGACGTGTCGATCGATCAGGTTCAGTCGAACGCAAACGAAACCGCGCGACTTTCCGAGGAGGTCGCGTCCGACGCGGAAACCGGCGCGGAGTCGATTCTCAAGATCATCGACGAGATCAATCGAATCAAGTCCTCGTCACTCGAGGCGGTGAGCACGATTTCCAGCCTCGGCGATCGCATCGAAGCCATCGGCGACATCCTGAATGTCATCGACGATGTAGCGGAGCAGACCAATCTCCTCGCCCTCAATGCGGCCATCATCGCTGCACAGGCGGGCGAGCACGGCAAGGGCTTTGCGGTCGTGGCCGACGAGATCAAGGACCTCGCGGAACGCGCGGGTGCTTCGACCAAGGAGATCGCCGAGCTGATCAAAACGATCCAAGAAGAGACCAAGAACGCGATCGTCGCTGTCGAGCGCGGCGCGAGCACCGTTGACCGTGGCGTGACGGTGAGCGCCGAGGCGGAGCACGCGTTGAAGAAGATCCTCGAGTCGTCGAAGCAGTCGACCGCGATGGTGCGTGGCATCGCGCGAGCGACCGTCGAGCAGGCGAAGGGATCGCGTCAGGTCACTGACGCCATCGGGCGGATTGCGGAAACAGTCCAACAAATTGCGGCGGCGACCGCCGAGCAGGCGCGCGGCTCGGAGCTCATCATGAAGAGCGCAGACAACATGCGGCTCATCACGCAGCAGATGGAGCGTAGCAGCCAGGAGCAAGCAGACGGCGGACGGCAGATGACGGGTGCCATAGAGAGCATCTCCGACATGGTGCATCAGCTCCACGCTTCGCACCGTAAGCACTCTGAGAGCTCCGAGCAGACCTTGGCTGCGGCCAACCGAATTCAGGAGCTGACGCGCGAGTACGAGCGTCGGGTGAGGGCGATGAACGAGGCAGTCGAGCGTCTGCGCGCGCTCCGGTCCGCCCCGTAGACCGGGCGCGAGCCCTCGGGCTCGGCTTGTAGTTGCCGGTTGGCCTCTGTCGCAGGCACGATTCATGGTAGGGCGGGATGTTCGGAATCGGACCAACTGAGCTAGCCTTCTTCCTGGTCATCGTTCTCCTCGCGGTGGGGCCCGATCGCTTGCCGACGTTCATGCGGACCGTGGGCAAGGGCATGCGCCAAGTTCGAAACGCCAGTCGCGAGTTCAAAGAGGCCATCGGGCTCGACGAGCTGATGCGCGAGGGCGATGTCTTCCGATCGCCGCCGGTGCGGCCGCCCCGCGCCCGTCCGGTGCCAGTGCAAGAAGCCAAGCAAGAAGCGGCCCCAGACGCTCCTGAAAGGAAAACGACCCCTCCACCGACGCCCGAAGCGGCCAAGGCCGCGAGCAAGGGGACACCCGCGACGGAGGCCGACGAGGCACAGCCCGAGGCGGAGCCAGACGCCTCTGCCGAAGCAGAGCATCCATGAGTTCGGATCAGATTGAGCTTGAGCCTCCGGCGCCCGAGCCGTCACGGCTCCCGGAGCAAGACCAGGAGATGACGTTCTTCGAGCATCTCAATGAGCTCCGGCGCCGGTTATTGCGCGCGCTGCTCGGCTTGATCCCAGCTGTCGCCGTCGGCTGGATCTTCAAGAAGGAGATCAAGGACTTCCTGGTCGCACCACTTCAGCCAGCGTGGGAGCGATTGCATCTGCCAGGTGAAGCGGTGCTTCGGTTCTCCGGTCCGGCCGACGCGTTCATGATGTACATGAAGAATTCGCTCATCGCGGGCGTGTTGCTGGCGTCCCCATGGATCTTCTGGCAGCTCTGGATGTTCATCGCGCCCGGCCTCTACAAGAAGGAGAAGGCGCTCGCGATCCCTTTCATCTTCTTTTCGACGCTGTGTTTCGCAGGCGGCGCCATCTTCGGGTACAAGCTCGTCTTTCCCGAAGCGTTTACGGTCTTGCTCGGATTTAGTGACGAAACGCTCGTCGCCACGCTCTTCGTGAAGGACTACATGCCGTTCTTCCGGAGAATGCTTCTCGCCTTCGGAATCGTGTTCGAGGTGCCGGTCATCGTGACTTTTCTCGCGGGCGCGGGCATCGTCACGTGGCAACAGCTCCTCAAGTTCTCGCGCTGGTGGATCGTGTGCGCAGCGTTCATCTCGATGCTGCTCACACCGCAGGACGTCTACACGATGATCATGATGTTGATTCCCCTGGTGGTGCTCTATTTCGTTGGCGTCTTTTTCGCGTACCTGATCAGCGTTTTCCGCAAGACGCCAAATCCCTAGCCCCGCTCGGGCACCGGGTAGGGCGGGTACTTCGGCAGATCCTCAGGGAGAAACCATTGCTCGCCCCAGATGCTGGCGCCGCCGTCGATGTAGAAGGTTTGGCCTGCGATGAAATCCGCGTAGCGCGACGCGAGATACGTGATCAGGTGCGACACTTCCTCAGCCGTCCCGAGCCTCTTGAGTGGGTTGCTCTTTTCGGCGTTGGCGAGCAGCTCGGGCGGGTACTGTTTCGTACCGCTGGTTACGATAACACCAGGCGCCACGGCGTTGACGCGAATGCCGTGCAGCGCCCACTCGACCGCGAGCGTCTTCGTCATGTTGTCGACGCCCGCGCGGGCCGCCCCGGTGTGGACCATCCCTGGGAACCCTCTGATGATCTGCGCGATCACGTTGACGATGCGGCCGCGCTTCTGCGGGATCATCGCTTTGGTCGCGACCGCGTGTGTCATGCTCCAAGTGCCGACGAGGTTGTTGCGGACCACCGCCGCGAAGCCTTTGGGCGAGAGCGCCTCTGCGGTCGTCGGGAACTGACCGCCCGCATTGTTGATCAGGACGTCGATCCGCCCAAACCGCTCGAGAACCGAGTCGACGAAGCTGGTGATCACGTCCGGCTCTCGGATGTCGCAAGGCGCGCCGAACGCCTCGATTCCTTTGGACCCTAACTCCGCGACGGCGTCATTCAAGGGGGCCGGGCGCCTGCCGCAAATCGCGATCTTCGCTCCCAGCAGGCCCATCTCGGTCGCGGACACCAGGCCGATCCCAGTGCCGCCGCCCGTGATCAGGACGACTTCGTCTTTGAACAATCCATCGGCAAACAGCTGATCCATGCCGCCGCTCATACCACGAGATCCGCATTCGGACGATGCGCGCTCAGCTCACCGCTACACTCGTTCGCTCAGTCGCGAGACGCGCGACCAGCTCGCGCAAATCCTCGGCGAAGAACGGCTTGGCAAGTGTTGCTTCCACGCCTAGACGCCGCGCGATCTCGTTGCGCGCGCTGCTGGCGCTCAGAAGAATGACGGGCACGTCTTCGTGCCGCCAACGTCGGCGGAACTCGCGAAGGAACATCTCGCCATCCTCGATCGGCAACATCAGGTCGACGACCATCAGGTCGGGGAGCTGAACCTTGCATTGCGCGAGGGCAGACTGGACATCTCCGGCCGCGATGACCGTGTGTCCGTCCTGTTCGAGCAAGACTTGCAGCATGTGACGAAGCGAAGGATCGTCATCGAGAACGAGGATCGTCTTCTTCGAGGTCACGGATGAGAGAGGTTCGCGAATATGCGCCGACTGCCTACATCGGAGCTGCTACGCTCACCTAGCATGATCTTCCGCGTGTGCCGTGCGTTCTGGATCGCGAGCTTCTTGCTCAGCCTCGTCACCGCATGCGCGGGAAAGAGCGTGCAAACGACGAAGCCCGCGGCGCTCGGTCCGCTCGACTTCTATCCACTTCGCACGGGCAATGCGTGGTCCTATGACGTCGATACGGGCGAGCCGTCGACCACGCTCGCGATCACGCGCGTCGAGGCCTTCGACGGAAAAATCGCCGAAGTCCATGTCGCAAGAGCGGTTGTCCGCTACGAAGTGCGTCCCGATGGCATTCGCGTTCTTCCCACGGATGTGTGGCTGCTCCGCACGCCGCTTCGCCCCGGCGCCACCTGGCCCGCGCCGGGCGGCCGCGTCGCAGAGCTCGTGTCGACCAACGCCGTTGCCGAGACTCCTGCAGGCAGCTTCGACCGCTGCGTCGAGGTGCGCGAGCTCGGGGGAAAGCTCGAGCTCGAGGTGCGAACGGTCTATTGCCCGGGTGTCGGGCCGGTCTCGGTCACGTCGACGATGCAATCGAACGTGAGCGAGCGCGCGCTGTCCGTGTCCGCGCGACTTCGAGGCTACAGCGTCACTCCTCGGGGTTCTGATCGGTAGGTGTGACTTCGACTTCCACGAAGTAGGTGCGGAGCTCTACGACGAGTGAGAGCGACCCATCCGCGAGGAAGACCTGTCGCCAACTGCGACCCTGGTCATCCGTAACCTCGAGCAAATGACGGGTTCCGGGCGAGACTCCGAAGCGCGTGTTTTCGATTCTGCGCCCATCGAGCAGAACTTCCGCCTCAGCCGGTACTCCAAGCAACTCGACGGTCGCCGCTCTACCTTGCGCTACTTCGCCGCCGCTTCCTTTCGACGGCAGGCCCTTGTCGAGCAGCGCCCAGACGATGGCTACCAGCACCGCGGCGACCGCGAGGGCCATCATCCAGCGGCTGTCGAGCACGCGCGCGACGGCTTGCAGCGGTTTCGCGTCGTCGTTTTTGCGGGGATGGGACATAAGGCGTTGCCATTGTAGGATGCTCCTCCATGTTTCGTCACGTTCCCGGGGCGGGATGGCGATGACGACTGCAATTCTCGAAGCGCGAGAGCTCACCAAACGCTACGACGGTCGCGTCGTCGTCGATCGGCTCGACCTGACCTGCAAGAAAGGGAGCGTCCTCGGGCTGTTGGGTGCCAACGGGGCCGGAAAGACCACCACTCTTCGCATGCTCTACGGGTTCGTGCCGCCCGATGGTGGCGTGATCTACTACGGGGGTAGACGGCTGGACGAGCACCGTACCGAGGTCAAGCGCGGCGTCGGGGTGTGCACTCAGGACGACTCGCTCGAATACGACCTGACAGTCGAGCAGAACCTCTTGGTCTATGCGAGCTACTTCCGTCCGCGAGTTCAGAATCTCCATGGCCGAGTTGCCGAGCTTCTCGACCGGTTCGGACTGGCCCCCTATGCGAGTCAGTCGCCGCAGGTGCTATCGGGTGGCTTCGTACGGCGATTGCTCATCGCGCGATCGATCGTGCACAGCCCCGGCATCCTCTTTCTCGACGAGCCTACCACCGGCCTCGATCCGAGCGCTCGCCTCGACGTCTGGGAGCTCATCGATAGCTTGCGAGCCGACGGTTTGGCGATCGTCCTGACGACGCACTACATGGACGAAGCCGAGCGCCTGAGCAACGAGCTCTTGGTGATTCACGAGGGGCGAGGCGTGGCCCGGGGCGAGCCTCACCGCGTGATCGACGAGGTGCTCGGAGATCACGTCGTAATCGTTCCGAGGAGCGAGCCGGCTCGCGAAGAGATAGGAGCGTGGCTGAGGGAGCGCGGTGCGCACGAGGTCGCGACGGTTCTAGGGGAGCTCCGTGTGCCAGTGAGCAAAGAAGACCTCGCTGCGCTGACCGCCCGATTCACCGAAGCGACTTGGCAGGTGAGACCGCCCAACCTCGACGATCTCTTCATCGCACTGGCTCGCCGGAATGGACGGTTCGAATGAGCGCCCTTCGCTCACTTTCTGCCGCCGCGGATTGGCGCTCTTGGGCCGTTTTCCGACGCAATACGTTGGTTTTTGCAAGGCATTGGCGGACCGCCGTGATTCCACCGGCCATGGAGCCGGTCATCTTCTTCCTCGCCTTCGGCATTGGCTTCAGCGGTTTCATCGACGACCTTCCTTACCGCGGCGTCTACGTCAACTACGCCACCTACGTTGCCGCTGGTCTGATCGCGTACACCGGCTTCAGCACTCCGTACCACGAGGCATTGTATTCAGCGTACTTCCGAATGTTCTACCAGAAGACCTGGGACGGGATACTCGCGACGCAGGTCGAGCTGCCCAACGTGGTTTGGGGCGAGATCCTCTGGGCGGCCGCTCGAGGAATGGTCAACATTTCGATCGTCGCGCTGACCGTTGGTGTGTTCGCCGCGATGGGCTTGGTCGATGTTCGACCTCAGTTCCTCTTGTTCATGCCCTTCCTGGGGTTCATCGCGGGCTGCGCCTTTGCTTCGTTCGCGTTGATCTTCACCGCTGTCGTTCCGGCGATCGATCACATGAACTATCCGGTGTTCCTGATCGGTTGGCCGCTCAGCCTGGTGAGCAACACGTTCTTCCCCGTGGAGCCGGAGAGCCAAGTGTTTCGGGCGCTGATGCAGCTCAATCCGGTCTACCATCTCGCGGAGTGCTCACGCGGCTTGTTGGTGCTCGGTGACCCCGGGCCGCATCTGCTCGGATTGCTTGGATCGAGCGTCATTTTGCTCGTCCCGAGCACTCTTCTGGCGGTCCGACTGACCCGCCGAAGAGTCCTCGGTGATTGACCTCCGGGGACCCGGAAAATTTGCTTTCAGATCAAAGGGTTAGAGCCCGATTCAGTCCTTGCATAACCCCCCCTTCAAGGCTAGAAAGCCCAGCATGGCTGACACCCCCGCCGCCGAACCGAGTCCGGCCGCGCCTGGCTACGATCAGAGCGCAATTCAGGTGCTCGAAGGGCTCGAAGCCGTGCGCAAGCGGCCCGGGATGTACATCGGCGACCCCCACGACGGCACGGGGCTTCATCACCTCGTTTGGGAGGTGGTCGACAACGC
>Ga0111160_1146_pt1 | contig 13862 bp, 11 predicted proteins | sample DeeMarSeWOR28_12_FD_80265 | JGI IMG/M metagenome (GOLD analysis project Ga0111160, IMG submission 80265) | Myxococcales bacterium SG8_38_1
TGCAGCGAGCTCGGTGGGCGGCCCTTGGATCACGGCGGTCCCAATCTCGCGCTTTTTTTCGGCCAGCCCAGCGAGCGCCAATGCCGCGGCCTCGACGGGCTCTCGTGGCAACGCGAACGAAAGCGTGTCGAGGTTCGTGGCCGAGCGCACGAATTCGTCTTCGATCGAGAGCGGGCGAGGCTGCTCGATGGTCACCCCGTTCAGCTTGTAATCGCCCTCCCAGCGCAGCGGCAAGAAGAGGACGATGGAGCTCGGGCTCACCGCGCCGCGCAAGATGGTCGAGGTGGAAAGGACCGTGTGTTGCATTGCAACCTCGCGTGCCGAAAAACGCCTAGTGGCGCCCTCCAGGCCCCCTCGACTCGACTGAAGAAGCTCGATCTCGGCCTCGCGCGTGATCGTTTGGAGCTCGTCTGGATCGCTGTAGCGAATCGTACGACACCCAGAGGATGAGGTTGGATCCAACATCGTGCGAGGAACGATACCACCGCCCCCCCGGGGCGTCACCTGCGACTTTGCGCAATTTGCATAGCGTTTTGCGCAATTTACACAAAGGACACTGGACGGGACGAAGCGGGCCGACGCTATTATCAGCGCTCAGTGCACACCGAAGGAAATCCGCTTCGCATGGGCCGCCCGGGCTCGGCTCGACGACACGAGCTCACCCCACCTCGCCGCGAAGACGGGCAGGAGGACCCGCCATGACAGATGAGCTCAAGGAGATCGAGACCCCGCAATGGATGCTCGACCTGTTCAAGTCCATCGATGATCTCGACACGTCCGCGACGTCGGGCTTTCGCATCTTTGCGGACGATATCGTGCTTCAGTTCGGGCCCAAGACGACGCATGGGCTAGAGAACGTGAAGAAGTTCTTCGTCGAGCTCGATGCCCCCTTCATCACCAAGCACGTGCCGAAGCGCGTGTTCCAGTGCGGCAAGGCCTACTTCATGCAGGGCAGCGCCTCGCTTCGAAAAAAAGACGACCCGCCGGAGAAGACCTTCGAGGCGGCCCCGCTGTTCAATCTGCTCTGGTTCAACGACGACGGAAAGGTGACGCGCTACGTGGTGGACTTTCCTCCGGAAGCCGCCAAGGCCGGAGGCCTCTGAGGACACGCAAAGAAAAGGCAAGCCCATGAACAAGAATCAGCAACACGTCTACGACACGATCGCCAAGGCCGCGTCTCTTTCGACTAGATCGCGGACTTCGGCGCAGGCATGATCGCGGCCTATGGAGCGAGCGCGGCAGAGCTCGGCGAGGCGCGCGGCCTCCCGAGCCAGGACGTCACGGTCGATCGGCGGCACGCCACTCTCTCGCTCAACGACGGGATGTACAACTACCTCAACGGCGTCGTCATCATTGGCGGCGAGATCACCGTGCCCGTCAACGGCTTCTTCGAAACGCGCGATGGCAAATGGCTCTGCTTCAACGGCGCCTACCCACATCTTCGCGATGGCATTTTGAAGTACTTCGACGCCCCGCACGATCAGCCAAAGCTGATCGAGGCGGTGAAGAAGCACGACTCCGAGAAGATCCTCGAGGACTTCGAGCAGCTGGGGCTGTGCGCGGCGCCGATGCACACGCACGAACAATGGCTTTCGCACCCGCAGGGCGAAGCGCTCGCGAGCCAGCCTGTCGTCCGCTTGGAGCAGCGCGGCAGCTCGAAGGCGCGTCATCGCGGGCCCCTGGCTGAGCCGCATGCTCGTGGAGCACGGGGCCGACTGCATCTCGATTCGAAATGCGGCGTTTCCGTTCCTCTACCCCGCGATTTACATGGAGAGCTACGACAAGAAGCAGATCCTCCTCGACTTCAAGATGAAACGAAGCTTCGAGCGCTTCATCGAGCTCATCAAAGAGGCAGACGTGCTCGTCTGGGGCTATCACGCCCCTGCCCTCGAGCGTCTCGGGCTCACGGTCGACAAGCTCCAAGAGCTCAACCCTAGCTTGGTGCTGGTGCGGGAGACCTGCTACGGGCTCGAAGGGCGCTGGAAGAACCGAAAGGGCTGGGAGCAGCTCGCACAGACCACTTGCGGCGCCGTCGAGCTCGCGTCTCAGGGGCGCGACCAGAAGCACCTCATTGCCGCCCTGCCCACCGACTACGGCACCGGCTATCTCGGCGCGACCGCGGCCATGGCGGCCCTTCGCCAACGTCAAGAGCACGGTGGCTTCTGGGACGTGCAGGCCACGCTTTGCGGCACGATCATGCTCGCGCTCGAGCTTCCGCACGAGGCCGAAGAGGCCGTCCCGGTGTCGATCGACGACATGAAGAAATACCTGGTCGACCAGGATTCGGACATCGGCGACGCGGTCTTTTCACGGCTCGCACCCGTGGCGAAGCTCAGCAAGACGCCGGCGTTTTACTCCACGGGGCCGGCCATCCTAGGACAGCACGACCCCTTCAAGACGACCTGGGGTCCACGCCCAGGCGCAGCCACCTCCCCGCCGCACCGGCCGTCCGAGTTCGCCAAAGAGGAGCGGCTCTACGGACTGCTCACGGGATACGGGCACGAGGACATCATGCTTCGCCCGGAGAAGAGGACTGCACCGATCGAGTCCGAGTCTGGGACACGCGTCCGCATTGCATCCCGCGACTCGGATTCACTCGGATTCGGTGAAGTCTCTCCATCGACCCCGCTCGGCGTAGTGGCTACCGAATCACGCGAAGCAGCGTGTTCACAAGATGGTTCGAGTCCTCCCGCTGGAGCCAGTTGTTGCGTCCTCGCAAGAGCGTGAGGGCCTTTTCTGTTTCGTGTCCCCCGTCAGCCTAGCGCTTGACGGGGCCTGGGAAGAACATGTTGGTTTGCCGCTGGTAGGACTCGTATTCGGGGCGCTTTCGTACGGAGAAATACTCCGAGGGCACCGCACCGGTGTAGTAGACGAGGGTGCTGTACATGATCCGCGACACGAAGAGGAGCCCAGCTCCGAGTAGAAGCCAAAGCACGAGGGGCTCGCTCGTTCGCAGGGCAAGCCACGACGGGACCGAGGCGACGACGAGAGCGGTCCAGACCAACCACTCCGCGAAGTAGTTGGGGTGCCGGCTGTATCGCCAGAGGCCCACATTGCAGACTTGGTTCTTCTTGCCCTGCTGCTTCATCTGTCGAAGGAACGCCAGCTTCTGCAGGTCGGCGATGGACTCCATCGCAAACGCAGCCGCCCACATGACCAGCCCGATCACCTCGAAGCTCGAAATGCTCTGAGCTGGATTGGATCCGATGACCAGCGCCGGGAACGCAAGATAGGACGCATTCGCCAGCCCCTGGACCGAGGCCTCGACTTGCATCGCCAGCGGGACGTTGGTCTTGCCCGCCTGCTGCCATCGCACCTTTTGGTACTGGTAGCGGGGAAACTCGACTTTGAACTTACCCCGGCGCCACATTTCGAGCGCGCCAAGGCCCATCCGGAGACCGACGAAGAGGTAGACGCCGCTCACCACGGCGACGCGTGGCCGGTAGCCTTGAGAGAGCAGCAGCGTCACCCCTCCGATCACCGCGACACCCAAAGGCCAGCCAATGTCGACATAGGACATGCGGCCCGTTTTCTTGATCGGCAGATTCACCACGAAGAAGAAGAGGAGCAGCTGCGCGATGCCGTTGACGAGAGCGATCGACGACAGCGTGTGACTCAGTAGCAGGACGACCCAACCCGCCACGAATGGGAATACAGGAGTGAGATAATGCATGTGTTCCGTGAGTCGCGGAAGGCCTGACTCGGCGGGGAGAGTAGCGAAGATTAGCGTCGGGAGGAAACCGTTGTCGGTGTGTCGTAGATCGGTTTCCGTAGGCTGAGCTCCGGGTTGTAGCCGGCTTCGCCGGGCCGTCCTAGCCTTCTTGGTCTTGGTTCAAGGGTCGACGATCTCGAAGCTGTTCCAGCCCGCGTACTTGAAGGGCTTGTTGAAATAGGCGACGCAGCCAGGCCGACCCGTTTCCGCAATCCGCGTAGCGTTTTGCGGAATTCGCACAGCGAACCTCACGAGTGTCTGCGCAGCCGCGTTCACAATGGCGTACGAAGCACCTGCAGAACCCGCCAAGGAGCGCGCAATGCCCACTCAGACCATCTTGAAAAAATCCGACACCTTGCCCGAGTTCCTTCAAAAGGTCTTCAAGTGCGTCGATTCGAAGGATTTCGAGGAAACCCCGTTTTGGGACAAGATCGAGGTCGATCCCGCCACTGGTAAGATCACGACCATGTACGCTCTTTTCAGCATTGCAGCCGTGCCCGAGAAGTATTGGAAGGACTTGAAGCCTGAAGACTTTGCGTAGGTGGACGCTCACGCGTCGAGCTCGAGCGCGGTGCGGGACACGTCTCAAAGCACCGGGCCGAGCATCGCGATGGCATTGTTCCAGAGCTGTCGGCCGATGGACCAAGCCCCCACGTCCTGGGGATGGGGTCTCCCCGAGCAGGAGATAGGCCACGATCCCGACCACCGGGAGCCCCCGGATCACGACCACCCCGGCAACGCGTCTTCTTCGTGTTCTTGGGAAGTGTTCTCATCGAACCCTGTCCGCGAAACCGTTCGGGAATCGTCGGAATCGTCGGAATCGTTTTGCTTTGATCTCGGGTGACTTTCCCGTGTGTTCGTGGTCGGCGAGCCGCATCTTGGCCCCGGCCATGGCGTCGATCGATGCTATCTTGCCGCTCGATGGTGACGCGCGCTGCTTCCCCGTTTCTCGTCGTCGCACTGGCGACGTTTCTCACATCGCAGGGCTGCAGAGCTTCGTCGGCACCGAGCTCTTCGCCGGGGCTTCGCGTGTCCTGCCCGGCAGGCGAAACGGCGATCATCGAAACGGCACATTGGCGAGGAGAGGTCACGCAACCCGATTTCGCGCTTCGCGTCGTGCGGCCGAGTGGTGAAACGCTGATCGAAACATCGGGGCCGCTCCGTTTCACGACGGTGACCGGACAGGAAGACCCCTTCGACGAGGGGGTGATTGCCCCTTGGACAGAGGCGGGGACCGTCACGAGCATCCGGTGCAATGCGAGCTCCCTGGGGGTCGAGCTGAGCGCCGCAGCAGGCGATGACCCGCTGATGATGCTCTCCTTCACGAGCGACGGTGACCCGCGTGCTTTGCGTATCACCTCACGAGTCGATCCTCGAGTGAGCGAGGGCGTCAACCGCATCGCGATCGACCTCGCCCACACGAGCAACGATCGCTACTACGGCATGGGCCAGCGCTACGAAGAGGCCGAGCACAGCGGCAACGAGCTCGTCGTATGGACTGAGGAAGGGTGCAACTTCGAGTGTGTCGATGAGCTGCCAACCGGCGTTCCCATTCCTTTCTACCTGAGCTCGCGCAGGTACGGCTTGCTGATCGACGACACGCGATTCAGTCGCTTCGACTTCGGCAAGACGGATCCCCGGAAGACGGCGATCGAGCTTTCTCACGACCGCCTCGCGCTACGCGTCTTCGTGGGCGATGACCCACTCGAGGTCATCGAGGCATACACACAGTTCGCCGGACGGATCCCCGAGCTTCCCCTGCCCTGGGTGTTCGCGCCGTGGATATCAGCGAACACGAAACACAAGGGCGACAACCTAAACGCCGAGAGCCGGACGCGAGAGATTGCTGCGCTCATGCGCGCCGAGCGCATTCCTACGAGTGGGATTTGGAACGAGGACTGGGCCGGAGGCGACGGGGAGCTTCTCTACACAGAGGACTTCCACCTCGACGAGACCCACTACCCCGACTGGGCCGGCATGATCGACGACATGCACGCGCTCGGGTTCCGTGTGTTTGCCTACTTCCAGCCGTATTTAACCGTAGGCACCGAGGACTATTCGTATGCCGCGAACCGCGACTACCTACTTCGAGATCGGGACGGAACGCCCGCGACCTTCTTTCTCGTGGGGGAAAGGGCTCAGCTCGACCTGACCAACCGGGAGGCCGTCCGCTGGTGGCAAGACACGATCTTCGACCGCGCGGCACGTTTCGGCGTGGACGGTTGGATGAACGATTTCGGCGAGTACGTAGGGGCGACGACGGTTTCTGCCGACGGCCGACTCGGCTGGGAGGTACACAACGACTCCCCTCGGCTTTGGGCTCGAACGGCCCGCGAGCTCTGGGAGGAGCGGCGCCCCGACGGTGACTGGGTGTTCTTCTCGCGCTCCGGCTACACGGGCTCTTGGCAGTACTCCCCGGTCGTTTGGACCGGCGATCAGACCACGGACTGGTCCAAGGGGGATGGCCTACCCACGGTGATCCCCGCCGTCCAGTCGCTCGGCATCAGCGGTGTGCCCGGACTCCTGTGCCTCACCAACCCACCCAGCGATCGCGAGCTGTTCTACCGGTGGACGCAAGTGGGGGCGATGCTGCCGGTCATGCGCGAGCACAACGGGCAGTTCGCTTGCGAATCCAATTGGCTCATCGATAACGATGCCGACAGCATCGAGCATTGGAAGACCTACGCCACACTGCACACGGCGCTCTTTCCGTACCTCTACACGCTGGTCGCGCAGGCGCGCGATCTGGGATGGCCCGTCGTGCGGCACCTCGTGCTTCACTTCCCAGAGGCACCCGGTTCGAAAGAGCGTCAGGACGACCAGTTCATGATGGGCGATCGGATCCTCGTCGCGCCGGTCATCGCCGAGGGCGCGCGCAGCCGTGTCGTCTACTTTCCGCCAGGCGATTGGGTTCATTGGCAGACCGGCGAAACGTACACGGGGCCCGCCGAGATCGAGGTGACCGCGCCGCTTCGAGTCGCTCCGTACTTCTATCGCACCGGTCGAATCATTCCTCGATTCGACACGGTCATCGACACGCTGGTCGAGGAATTCGACCCCGACTTGGCTGGCTTCACAGACGCGAATTCATCCATGACCATCGACTTCTTTGGAGAGGGCCAAGACGAGCTCTCACTCTGGGACGGCACGACCATCGCTTGCGATGCATCAGCGCGCAGATGCGAGGTCACCAGCGCACCCCTCGACCGGACATACACGTTTGTCTTCCACTGAATGCCGAGAGGACCCCAAATGCGAGCCTGGATGCTGCGACAACCTGGAGGACCCGAAGCTTTCGAGCTCACCGACATCCCGCGTCCGGAGCCACGGCCGGGTCATGTGCTCATCGAGGTTCGGGCGTTCGGGCTCAACAGATCGGAGTGGTTTACGCGGATCGGCGAGTCCCCGACCGTCCGGTTGCCACGAGTGCTCGGCATCGAGTGCGTCGGCACCGTCGTCCGCGCGCCCGGCGGTGAGCTCGAAGAAGGGCAGCGCGTCGCGGCGATGATGGGCGGCATGGGCCGGCAGTTCGATGGCTCTTACGCGGAATATACGTCGGTGCCCGCGGAGAACGTGTTTCCGCTCGATACCGAGTTGCCATGGGACCTCCTCGGTGCACTGCCGGAAATGCTGCAGACCTGCCACGGCTCGCTTCACACCGGGCTCGGCGTGCAGCCCAACGAGACCCTCCTCATCCGAGGCGGAACATCGTCCATCGGGCTCGCGACGCTCTCCATGGCCAAGGCCGCGGGCCTTCGTGTCGTCTCTACATCGAGAAGCGAGGCCAAGGCCGAGATGCTCCGCAAGGCCGGTGCGAACCAGGTGGTCATCGACGACGGCGAGCTCGGCACCCAGATTCGCAACGATCACCCTGGCGGGGTCGACCGCGTGCTCGAGCTCATCGGGACCACGACGTTGCTCGACTCACTCAACTGCGTTCGGCCTGGCGGTGTGGTGTGCATGACCGGCATCCTCGGCGGCGAGTGGGAGCTCGCATCGTTTCGACCGATGGACCACATCCCCACCGGCGTCAGGCTGACCTCCTACTCGGGCGGCGCGAGCGACATCTCGAGGGAGGATCTCCAGCGCTATGTATCGTTGGTCGAGCGCGGGGAGCTCAGCATCCGCACGGGCCCCGTGTGGAGCTTCGATCAACTCCCGCTCGCTCACCAGGCGATGGATGAGAACCGCGCCAACGGCAAGATGGTAGTCGTCGTCGAGTAGCGCGGCGACTGGCAACTGCCGCTGTCGCGCCAAGACGCACGGCGATATCTGCATTGCTCTTTGGCGGAGGGCCTGTTCGGAAAGACTACAGGGCCCAGGCGCTTGGTCAGTTGAGTGGGAGTGTGAGCACAGGCCCGGCTCGCCTGATGCTTCCGGACTGCAATTGGAAGAGCTGATCGAGCAAGTTAAATGTCGATTTCGTGTTGAGGTCCGAGTCCTCGATGTAGAACCACGTCCCTCGATACTCCACGCTGACGAAGGCGTCGTTCGGAACCTTGTCGCTCGAGGCGACCCGAAACAGCTCACCGGTCAACACCGGCCAGCCAAACTCGGTCCCATCGCGATATCGGGTCACCGTCACCTTACCGGCTTCGACGTCCTGCGGGGGTGGCTCGACGCCCTGCGAGAGATAGCTCATCACGCCGATGAGCGCGCGCGGCAAAATGCCGATTTCGCGAGGCGAGCGGTAGGTCGGGTTCGTCGTCAGGAAGAACTCGTTGAGGTCCGACCGAAGGCCCAGAATCGCTTTTAAGCGTTTCGATTGCTGGGCGACCTCGGGAGCGTCCCCGAATACCAGGGTCATTACAAAGGGCGTCCCTGGATCCCCGAGCGGGACCGTATCGAGGGTCTCCTCAGCGCCGAGGCGCCGGTAACGCAAATCCAAGGCGTCCGCCTGGCTCATTTCGTCGAATAGTGTTGCGACTTCGACGAACCTCTCGAAGTCCGGCGCGAGATCGGGTGTCGGCCCCGCCGCGGTGGGCGCGTTCCACACGTCGTTGATCCGTTGGACACAGCAGCGCAGGAGACGTTCGAACCGCCAACCCGAGTGACTGAGGAGCACGATGGCCCCCATCGGCACGGGCGACAACAGGCGGTTCACGAAGGTTTCGCCTTGAAGCGGAGTGTACGTGATGGTGGGTCGGTCTTCGTAGTACACGTCGCCCCCAACCCCTCCCACTGCTTTGCTTCCCGGCCCACCGATTCCGCCGACGGTTGCCGAGCCTGCAACCCCCAGCACGTACTGGGTCGCGATGCTCGACACTTCGATGAAGTAGGGGGTGTCGCGATAGCGGAGTCGGACGAGGTTCGCGAGCATCTGCTCGTTGCGGGTATCGACGATGGCGGAGTTGTAGTCGAAGCGAGTGTTTCGGATGGATTTAGGACCGACCTTCGTACAACTCGACAGAAGGAACAGAGCCATGACGGAGGCCAGCCAAACAGGGAAATAAGGGCTATCCGTTCGCGCGGTTGTCGTCATCTTGCCGCGCATGGTATCTGAATCCGCTAGTTTGTCTTGCCGCGAATCGCCCGCGGTGTGACCCCGAACCAGCGCTTGCAGGTCCGACTGAAATTCGACGTATCCCGATACCCGAGTCGCTCCGCAATTGCTTCGACCGGCATCTCAGTTTGCCGGAGGTACCAAACGGCGAGCTCCTGTCGCACGTCGTCGAGGAGCATCTGATATGAGGTTCCCTGCGCCTTGAGCTTTCGGTTCAGCGTGCGCTCCGACATGTGGAGCATCTTTGCCATCTCTTTGAGGCTTGGATACTCGCCTTCTCGGTCGAGCAAATGGTCGAGCACTTTTTGCGCCCCGTCGCCGTCGCTTTGATGCTGCGCCTCTGCCCTCTCGCAGAGTCGCAGCGCCTGGCGGAACGCGCTCGCGTCCGCGGTGATGCAATGGGTTTCGGCCAACGATTCCGGCATGTCGATCACGCAGCATGGCGCATCGAACTCGAGCGTCACCGCCCGGAGACGCGTCGCATACTCGCTCGTCCAATCGGGCGCAGAATAGGTGAACGCCACCCGGGTGTCTGGCAGCTGTGCCCCACTGACCGTCTCGAGTACGAGGGAAATCGCTCCGATGATGTGCAAGGAAATGTACTCTTCGAGGTCCCCCCAACCGAGAACGTCTTCGATACGCAACTGTACGCGACCCTCGTCGCGCTCGATCGAGAACTCCGCCACTTGCAGCCGAAGCGCAGAGTATCGCTCGATTACGCTGAGTGCTTGCCCGACGTCTGCACTTGCGACCATCGCATAGCCGAGCGGACCGTGCGACGAAATCTGCGTCGAGCGTCCGACATCGAGACCCAGCCAGGGTTCGCCGGTAAGCTCCATCCCCCGCAGGGCCAACCGGCGAAACTGCTCGAAGCTCAGGAACCTCTTCTCTTCGAGGAGCTGCGTCCGAGCGACGCGCGTTCCTTCGACGAGCGCGGCTTCGCCAAACCCTCGTCGCTTGAGCTCGGCCGCCAACAGCCTCGCGTATGTAGGGTGAATGCTCGGACGAAGGTGCGCTGCATCGAGCGAGGTCTCGCCGTTCGTATCACGCCCTCGTTCGTTTCGGCCGCCCATCCTCGTAGCCCGCGAAGATATGGCGGTCGCCGCTATGAATCAACGCTCTTGCCAATCCCCCTCCGAGCGGGCTCAGGCCGCTGCGCGCGTCGCGGCCTCGCTTTCTTCGAGTGCTTGCGCATCTTCGAGTCCATATCGCGCACAGAGCGCTGCACGTCGCCTGGGGTCGAAGTTGATGCGCTCCGGCTTGCCCTCGGTGTGCGCGAGAAGGAGCGGATCCATCACGCGGAACCAAAGAGATGGCACCAGCGCGACCAGGAACATCCCGAAGTATCCGTTCGGCAGAGTTGGCAGTCCATCGAAGTGTCGCAGCGACTGGTACCGGCGCCCCGGATTCGCGTGGTGGTCCGAATGCCGTTGAAGATGATAGGTCGCCCAGTTCGAGCAAGCATGGTTGCTGTTCCAGGAGTGGTGCGGCTGGCAACGCTCATACAGGCCGTTCGCGCGCTTCTGCCGAAGCAGTCCATAGTGCTCGATGTAGTTCGCCATCGTGAGGTGAAACGCACCGATGAAATAGGTCGCGAGCAGGTAGGGAAGCATCACGGCGCCGAATGCCACGACGAGCCCGACCGACACCAGGAGCGTGATGAGACCTGCCCTCAGGATTTCGTTCTCGAGTGACCAGACCCGTTGCTCATGGCGTTCGAGCCGCCCCGCTTCGAGCCTCCACGCCCGCCGAAACCCGCCAGGAAGCTCTCGCAGCGCAAAACCGTAGAGCGTCTCGCCCATCCGCGACGACGCGCAATCGTCGGGCGTGGCGACATGCCGGTGGTGACCCCGGTTGTGCTCGATGGCGAAGTGCCCATACGCGCCCATCGAGAGCACTGCCGTCGCGAGGTTCCGCTCGAGCTTCGACTTCTTGTGCCCGAGCTCGTGCCCGAGGTTGATGGCGAACCCGCAGAGGATCCCGGTGTTCAGCGCAATCGCCAGGACTCCGAACCAGGGCAGCGACCGCGTCCCGACGAAATACGCATTCCCGAGAAACGCGAGCCAGAGCACGGGCACGAGTGCGTAGGTCGCCCAGCGATAGTAGGGATCCGCCTCGAGCAGAGGCACCACCTCCTCAGGGGGGTTGTTGCGGTCTTCCCCAAAGAGGAGGTCGAGCAGCGGAATCGCGGCGTACACGAGCAATGCGGGCATGAAGAGCGACGCCGCCGAGCCCGTGAACAGATAGAAGAACGGCCCGCAGCCGAGCACCATCGGTACGAGGAGCGAAACGAACCAAGCATAACGCTTGCCATCGCGGTAGCGAACGTCTTTATAAGCAAATACAGGGTTTAGCAGGGACATCAGGCAACCTCCGGAGCGCATGGATGAGCGCCTCAAACTCAGACCCGAACATGACCTGCCTTCGCCCATCCCAACACCGAAAGGCGCGACAATGAATCGTCAATTGTTGCCAGATTGCTGGTCATGCCCGAAGCGCGTCTCGCATCATCGGGGCCCTCTTGCGGGCAGGAACGCACAGCGTATATGCCGCGGCCGCATGCAGGACTTGGGACCTAGAGCGAAGCGCAGAGTCGGACCCATGGCGCTCGCGGTCGTGGCTCTCGGCGCGTGCTGCGTCCCCCGTGCGTCGCAGGCCCAGACCGGCGGAGACGCGACGAGCGTCCAGAGCGCCCTGAAGCAGACCGAGCGACAGGTCACCAAGGGGCTCAGCAGCGACTACAGGCTGGAGTTTGGCGACACCGACGACTGGATCGAGCTCAAGACAGGTGAATGGCTGAGGGGCGACCTCCATTGGCTGCGGCCGAAAGGACTCGAAGCCGGCAAGAACTTGAACTTCTACAGCAACAAGCTCGACGGCCTGACGCTTAGTTGGGGGAGCATCGCCAGCGTCCATTCTCCGAAGATCAAGAGCTACAAGTTCAGGACAACACCACAGTCTCGGGCAAGGCCATGATCACCAAAGACCTGGTCATCGTCGAGACCAACGAAGGCGTCATGACGCATCCTCGCAGCGAGCTCGTCTCCATCTCCGAAGGACCGCCTCGGGAGCGGACATGGTGGTCGACGATGCTCAGCCTCGGGTTCTCCGCCAATGCGGGAAATACGAGCCAGGGTTCGCTCACCACGCAATGGAGCCTGGCGCGCCAAGATGGCCGCTCGCTCGCAGGGCTCGGCTACAATGGAACCGTGGCGTACACCGACGGCGAGCTCAACGTCAATCGGCACCTCGGCGACGTCAATACCGCTCTGTTCCTCTGGGACCGTGTCTACCTGATTCCGATCGACGCGCAGCTCCTCTACGATGCGTTCCAGAACATCAAGCTGCGAGCGACTCCCGGCGCGGGGGTCGGGGTCTATCTCTTCAACAAGACCAGGGAGAGAAGAAACCATACCAACCAGTTCGAGTGGGACGTGCAGAGCGGCCTTGGGTATCAGTTTCTGAGACTGATCTCGGTCGCAGCTGGCGTGACCAACCCGCAAAACGACGGCTTCGTCATGCTCCGCACCCATTGGAAGCTGGAGTTCCTGAACGACAACGTCGAGCTCACGGTCGACTGGCGCACCAACCTCGTCTACACGAGGTTCGGAAGCACGAACCACACCGGGACGGCGGACGTTAGCGTCGAAATCACGGACATGTTCAACTTCATCACCTCGTTCTTATTCCTGCGAACTCGGGATCCCCTGCCGCGAGCGGACGGGACCGAGCCCAAGCAGAACGACTATCAAATCGTCGTCAGCCTCGCCTTCAAGATCAATTGACAGGGTCTGAGTCGGTTCACGTCCCCGGGCTGTGAAGGCCCATCGAGCGTTGCATCTTGACAGCCTGGGCAAGCCCGGCGACCGCCGTCGGGCCATGGGTGAATATCAAAAGGTCGTGGGCATCATCACTCTTTGCGTCGTCGCGAAATCGCTGGCTACTTGAAATCCTTAAGGGACGCGGAGGGATTCGAACCCACGACTTCTGCCTCCGGAGCCCAATCCGCGATCGCGTTTTTTTCACGTTTTGGCCGGTTTCGCGAAGTTGGCGACTGTGCGTTAGGGCGCGAAAGTGTTCGGTTTTGCGCGCTCATGGGATTAGTAATCCCACCCCACATCGAGTGGCTCGCTCGGCACATAGTGGATGATCCGGACGTATTGACATTCTGCATGCCAATACTAATCTCTGCTCCGGTACTAGGAGGCCTGTCCTCTTCCATCAAAAGGGCCCAAGATGATTCTCCGAAACGCATTCTTTTCCGGCCACCCGGTGGACCGCTTTGCGCGCTGCCTTCTCGCATTCGCGCTCCCGGCAGCCCTGATCGGTTGCGACGACTCAGCAGACTCGGCCCCCTGCCCTGGTGGAGCATCGGCCGAGGAGTGCGTCGTGCCTCCGGACCCCTGCCCCGACCGCAATCCGCTCCGAAACCTCTACGTTGGCGAGCTGCACATTCACTCTAGCCTCTCGTTCGACTCCGAGTTCGGGGGCGTAATCGCCGAGCCACGCGATGCGTATCGCTTCGCGCGTGGTGAAGCGCTCGAGATTCCGCCCTTCGAGCCCGCCTCCGCACGCCGCACGACGCAGCTTCGGCGCCCGCTCGACTTCGCCGCAGTGACCGAGCACGCCGAGCTCCTCGCGGAAAGC
>Ga0111160_1074_pt1 | contig 13687 bp, 10 predicted proteins | sample DeeMarSeWOR28_12_FD_80265 | JGI IMG/M metagenome (GOLD analysis project Ga0111160, IMG submission 80265) | Myxococcales bacterium SG8_38_1
CCACCTAGGCCGCAGTCCCCGTATTCGTCGTCGTAATCGGTGTCCTCGTCGTCCGTGTCCTCGTCGTCGTAGTCGCCGTGGTCACCATCGCAGCGGTCGTGATCGTCGCTTCCGTCGTCCTCGTCGTCATCACGCCCGTGACCGTCGGTGTCGTCGTCGTCACCGTCGCTATCGTCATCGTAGCGATCGACACAATCGAAGCAGGCCTGACGCAGATCTTCGCAGAACACGAGATCGTCAGTCTTGGTCGAGCACAGGTCGTAGAGCGCATCGCAGTCGCCAGCAATGTGGTCCTCCGGAACCCCGTTGCCGCGGACTCCGTTCATGCAGCGCATGGCGCTCGCTTCGCACTCACCGGATGAGGCTTCGCAATTGGCGAAGTCATCGTGGCAGCGGTCGATTCGTTCTTGTACCGTCGCCGTGGCGCCACTCACGCCATCGGACCCACAGGCGGCGAGCAAGCTCGTGACACCAAGGACCGGCACCCAAAAAAAGAGTCTTTTGCGCATTCTCGTTCCTCCTGGGAGGTCGCACGTCCATCGCAGCGCACCTCACTGTTCCCTAGTGGTCGGTGGCGTCTAAACCGGCTCGCATGTTTACAACTCCATACAAACGGGAGGGGTCATGAAACCAAACACGACAATTCCGTACTGCGAGTCGGCTTCGTACGCTGACGCCTGCCGCCCCACGACAACGAGCATTGGCTCTCGAGAGCGATAGGCGAAAGATCCGCTATGGCTGGCAGAGCGGGACAGTCTGGAGCGCACTTCTCCGAATCGGGACCATGTTGAGGACCCAATCGCTCAGAGAGCGTCGGAGATTGACTGGACGCCGACCTGGGTCGGATTGTCGCGCTGCTGGGCAGGTGTCGGCCATCTTGCGTGGGTCTGCGGGGCAAATTTGGAGTCGTGAAGCATGCAGCGACTCGCCTGCTCGAAGCGAGCGCGGGCCTCACTTGCGGCGTCGGGAAGGGCGCGGACTGAAGTAGTAATCCTCGACCGCTATTCTCCTCGTCGCGCGCGAGGCATGCATTCAAGCTCCCGTCAGGCAGCTTGTGCTTCGTGGGCGGCGTCTTCGTGTATGGGAGTGCGATGTCCTCCCCTGGAACTTTCTGTGGCGCGAGGCGTTTCCCCCTCGCGTTGAGCCTACTGGCAAGCTGCGTAGACGACGGTGATCGACTTCGCCTCGACCGGGTAGGTGCCTGTATCGGATTCGATGACTGCACAAGTCGATCCCGCCGGACCCACGACGTCTGCGCTGACCGTTCCGCCCGCAGGGACCGATGTGAAGAAAAGGTCACCACCGCCGTCGACCTCGATCACCGTATCTTGAACCAGGAGAGAGCCATCGACATCGAGCGTGAAAGGTGCATCGTGGTTGGCTGGGCTGATCGTGCCGGAGGCCCCCGTGATCGCGGGGTCGAAGTAGATTTCCACGACGCCATCGTCAGTGCTGAAAGTGCGACCGAGCTCTACGGCAGCGGACGCCATGTCCGCGTCGGTCACCACGAGGAGCACGAAGCCTTGAGAAGTCTCTTGCGGCACGTCCCAGTAGTCCACCGAGCCCCAGTGTCCGGGAGCCTCGACCGAGAAGAAGTTCTCGCCGTTGGGGACATTGTTGATGGTGAACGCGCCATTCTGATCGCTCGTCGCCGAAAGACTGGTACCCATGACTCGCACGGTCGCCCCCGGGACGACCATCTCATCTTGGAGTGAGAAATAGGTCCGGACCGTCCCTTCGACGGTCGAGGTGTCCGACCCGCCCGACCCGCCAGTGCCCGCGGTCCCGCCAGTACCCGCCGATCCGCCAGTTCCTGCGGTCCCGCCGGTGCCCGCGGTTCCGCCGGTCCCACCGCTGCCGTTACCATCGCCGCCACAGGCGGCCGCCGCAAGCGCACAAAGCACTATCCCAAAGATCTTTGTTTGATTTCGCATGGCCAACTCCTCACGTTGGGTATCCTAACCGATAAGAGACACACACCAATACGTCGCTTCTCTTTGCATCAGGCGTGCCAAACGGAGTCGACAGCGCATCGGAGGGCAGCGCCACGACACTCATCCCGATCTCGCGGAATTGGCTCGGTACCATCGCGCACAGGTTGCGCGGTCGACCGCGCTCAGCGCAAGCAACGCGGCTCTTTGGGCCCATCTCGCTTGAGCTTGCTGAGCGCTCCCTGCCTTCACATGATCGTGATTGTCACTTCTCCGTTCATCGTGCTGAGCCGCCGCGCAAAGACGCCGGAGCGGCTCGTCGACGGAGCGCGCATCCTCGGCGCGCATCGGACAGCGGGCTGGATGGCGAAGGCTTGATCACGGTCACAGCAGGAAACACGAGCGGCGATCGCCTTCCGCACTGCCGCTCGGCACCAAGCTGGGTCGGATGTTCCGCGACACGCGCCGTTCATGATATAGCGGCGACGCATCGATCAGGCGGAAGTCTTCTTGTCGGTCGCCTCCTTCGCATCGGCGTTCATATCCAGCGATGGCGAGTATGAAAGAGAGAACGAACAATGAAGCCTCAAGCAAATCTCATCCTGTGTGTGTTGCTGTCCGTTTGGCAGGTCGGGTGCGGAGACAGCGACGATGGGCCGAGCGAGCTAGTGATTGCCTGCAACGGTCTCTGTGAGAGCGTCAGGGCCTGCGCCAATGAAATCGACACGATTGTCGATCTGAACGAATGCGAGGCCGAGTTCTGCGAATCGGACCCGACGTTCGGAACTGAATTGCTCGTCGAAGGAGGAAGCCAAGCGTGTAACGCGGCCTCGGCTGCGTACATGGATTGTGCCACCGGAATGTCTTGTCAGCAGTATGATGACACCGGGATCCTATCCCTGTTCTCAGGTGCCAACGCGATTGGATGCGAGAGCGAAGCCAGCAGCTTCCGATTCGCCTGCATCATTAATCCGTGATGCACGAGCTCGGCCCCTCGCAGACCATCAAGCGCGATGAGAAGCAAAGCGCCGTCGAACGCGCGCTCGTGTTGGTCGACGGCCCCAACGTGGAACATCCTGTGGAAGGTTCCAAGCTCGAGGACGACAGTCGAAATGCGGGCGGTTCTCAAACCACCCGTAACGACTAGCCAATCTTGGAGCGGGTGAAGGGGGTCGAACCCTCGACTTCGACCTTGGGAAGGTCGCACTCTACCACTGAGTTACACCCGCAAAGAAGAGCAAGGACTAGCCTTGGTCGCGCAGGGCGTCAAGCAAGGCGCTCGCTCAGATGGTACAAGAAACCATGCGCCTCGCGCTTTGCTTATGCCTGGGATTCACCATCCTGGCCGGAACCGCGCAGGCGCAAGACCTCGTCGCGCCCCGCGTGAGGTCATTGCCCGGGATCGAAGTGCCTTCCGGGGTCGAGGTCCCCGAGGCCGGCGTCGTTCGGGTGCAGGTACGCATCGATCCCGATGGGACAGGCGTCGTCGAAAGCTGTGATGCCGAGCGGGTGTTGTGCGATCTCGTCGCGGACGCGATCCGGCGCGCCGAGTTCGCACCGGCGACGCGCGAGGGAAACCCGGTTCCATCGCAGGTCGCTGTCGACCTGAAGGTGCGCGAGACCATGACCGACGATCCCGCCGGCGAGAAGACCCTCGAGCCGGCCGCCGCGCGTGTGGAGAAGGAGCTCGTCTTCTCTGAAACGGTGGAAGTGGACCGGAGTGCGCGAGCCCCGATCAAGCTCGAGCTCGAGGGCATTCGAAACATCCCCGGCACGTTCGGGGAGCCATTTCGAACGCTCGAGCTCATGCCGGGGACCGTGCCCGTCGCCAACGGCCAGCCGTATGTGTACGTCCGGGGCGCGCCTCCCTCGGGCACGGTCTACGTCTACGACGACATCGCGATTCCTTTGCTGTTCCACTCCGCGCTCGGGCCGGCGACCGTCCAGCCGGGCCTCATCGGCGGGATCGAAGTTTATTCGGGCGCCCCCCCGGCGCGCTACCGGGGCGTTACCGGAGGCGTTGCCGCGGCGCGCGCCCGGAGATTCGACAACGACCGGGTGCACGGCGAGGCGGATTTGCGGATCATCGACGCTTCCGCACTGCTGAACGTTCCGATGCCCAAAGAAGGGTCGATGACCTTTGCCGGTCGCTACGGCTTCCCGAACCTCATCCTCGGCGCGATCGACGTGGACGCCAACGTCAACTACTGGGACTACCAATACCGCACGGGCGTTGCCATGAGCCCTCGCTCCCGCTTCGAGATCGTCGCGCTCGGGGGTCGCGACGACTCGGTGTTTGATTCCGCCGACCAGGACGAGAGGCTCTCGTTCGACCTTCAGTTCCACCGTTTCGATGCTCGCTTCGTCGGGCGGCTCAAGCGATGGGACTTCGTTGGGACCATGCTCTACGGCTACGATTTCTCCGAAATCGATGACGCGTCGGGAGTCGCCGTCGCAGATGCGAGTGCCGAGCTTCACCGTTTCGGACCGCGGTTCTGGGCCACATACGGCGCGCCCAAGGCCCAACTCCGTATTGGCGGCGACATGTCGGCGCTGTTCGGTCCGGTTCAATGCGCTGGGGGCGTGCAAAACATTTCGGCTCCTTGTGACGCCGAGTTTCTCGCACGGGAGAATCGTCGCATCATCGGCGGCGCCTTCGTCGATGCGAACGTCTCGGCACTGAAGTGGGTCGATGTTTCACTCGGGCTTCGAGTCGACGTCTGGAACACGGGCGGTCATCGGGATGCCGGTGTGAGCCCCCGTGCCCGCGCCACTTTTCACGCAAAGGACATCGCCGATGTCTTCGTTGGCTGGGGCCTCGGGTACCGGCCTGCGACGTACGCCATTCCGCTTCCCGGGCTGGGCGATATTCCTCTCGAGCCGGGGCTTCAGCGCGCCAACCAGACCGAGGGCGGCGTGCGTTTCTTCCTGCCCCGCGACATCAAGCTCGAAGCCAGGGGCTATCTCAACCTCTACCGAGATCTGCGCTTCGTCGACATCTTCACCAACTCCGAGATCAATGCCGATCCGGGGCTGGGCGGCTTTTCCGTTGGCGCCTTGGACGATGCGGCCGATGGCAAGAGCTACGGACTCGAGCTGCTGGTGCAACGGCCCTTCGACCTCGGCGTTTCCGCGCTCGCGAGCTACACCTTGGGGTTCAGCGATCTCAGCGCCACCGCGGTGTTCGACCCGCGCACGGGCCTCAGCCCGCAGACCTTCGACTACACACCATCCTACGATGTCCGGCACGTGATCAACGCCGCGCTCGCCTGGCAGGCAAAGTTCGGGCTCATCCTCTCGGCGCGAGTCTTGTCGAGGTCGGGTCGCATGGAGGGCTGGGTCTGGTTGGACCAGAACGGCCTCGTTCAGCAATACACACAGCGCGTACCCTGGTTCACGCGACTCGACTTGATGGTGGCGTACGAGTGGGCGAAGCCGGGACGCCGCATGCGGATCGGGTTCGAATGGATCAATGTCACCCAAGCGCGGGATGCCCAGCAGCTCGATTCCGACGATCCATCCGCGCCGGTTCAGTGTAGCTGGCGCTGGGGAGAGCCCAGCGAGCCTTGTCCGGTCGAGTTTACGACCGCGATCTGGTTCCCGAACCTGTCGTTTCGGGCGGTGTTCTAGCGGGCCTCGCGCCCGATGCCCGACCAGTGATTCGGGTTGAGGGCGCCTGCGGCCAAGCGGACGTCGACCAAGATCCCCGTGAGATGCGCCATTCCGGAGACCCGTTCGAGCTTGTCGGGTCCGTCGGCGGCCAAGAGGTTCACGTTGACGCCGGTGGTCTTGCTGGCGACCCCCATCTTGCTGTCCTGGTGACCCCAGCCATGCGGGAGGGCGACGGTTCCGGGCATCAGGTCGGACAAGAGCTTCACAGGCACGCGCACCGTGTTGGTCTCGCTCGACACGTCCGCGAGGTTCCCGTCCTCGATGCCGACGCGCGCCGCGTCGTCGGGGTGCATGTACAGATGATTCGTCGAGCGCTCGCCCGATACGAAGTCCTCGATGTTGTGCGTCCACGAGTTGTGCGTCGTGATGGCACGCTTCGTGATCAACTTGAGCTTGTGCCTCGTTGCGCGTTCGAGCTCGAAATCGGATTCGAGCTTCTGCGTCTGCTCGAGGAGCACCTCAGGTGCCAGGTGCATCTTCCCGTCCTCGTGGATGATGCGCTTTCCGAGGAAGCTCCCGGGCTCGTGCTCCGGTCGCAGCCGACCGTGTTTCTCCTTCAAGAGCTTCTTGAAGCTGCCTTGCTTGGTCGCTCGGAGGAGGCCCGAGAGCAGGAGCTCCTGCGGGAGGGAAGGTTGCTTGTCACCTTTGCCGATCGAGCTCAGACCTTTTGCGAGCTCCATCGAGCGCTGCGCCACCGCGGAGCCCCATAGATTGATGCCGCTGGCTTTGGCGATATCGACGTAGATTGTGGCTTCGTCGCGTTGCTCGCCTTTGGGCGGGATGATCGCACGGGTAGCCTGAAGGTACGGCTTGGACTGAAGCCCCAGCATCAGCGGAAAGACGAACGGGAGATCCGGTCGTTGGAACGGCGAGGTGCAGGGAAGCACATGTGTTGCTACCGACGCGGTTTCACTGGGCTGGATGTCGAGCACGACGAGGAGCTCGAGCTCCTGGAACGCGTCACGCAGGCGCTCGGAGTTCGCCATCGTGATCAGCGGATTTCCGCCGGTGACGAAGAGGGCTTTGATCTGCCGGTCACCGGGCGTCAGGATCTCGTCAGCCAGAATCCCCCCCGGAAGCGCGTCGTTGACCGATTTGAACCCTCCGATGCGGCTCTCGTTCTGCTGAAGGAGAACTCCCGTTTTCTTTCCGAAGGCAGCGAAGTCGATCACGCCGGTACTGACGATCGTGCCGCCTTGGCGGTCGAGGTTGCCGGAGATCGCGTTGATCGCCTCCTGAAGCCAGAACGCCAGTGAGCCGTTGGTGCCCATATTGACGCCCGTCGAGCAGTAGAGCGCAGCCCCGTCGGCGTCGCGGTACGCGCGCACCATTGCGCGGAGGGTATCGGCGGGGATCTGGGTGACCTCCGCAGTGCGTTCGGGCGGCCATGCCTCGGCCACGGCGCGAAGCTCTTCGAACCCGGTCATGTATTTGTCGACGTGCGCGCGATCGATCGTCGTGGTCCGGAGAAGCTCGTGAAGGAACGACAGATAGAAGAACACGTCGGTGTTCGGGCGAATGAAGACGTGCTCGCCCGCGACCTTTGCGGTCTCGGTCCTGCGCGGGTCGACGACGAAGATCTTGGCCCCCCGCGCTTCGATCTCCTTGAGGCGTCGGATCGGATTGGAGACCTGCAGGAAGCTCCACTTCGAGATCGCCGGGTTGGCGCCCACGATGATCAGACACTCGATATTGTCGAGATCGGGAAAAGGTTGAGTGAACGGGAAGCCGTAGACCTGGTGCGCGACGGCGAACTTGTTCGCACAGTCCTGAGTGGCAGAGGCGAACATGCTCGTCGATCCGACACCCTGCATGAATCCCGCCGCGAACACCGGGTGCAATACGCCGAATCCTGCGGCCGTCCCGACATACATCGCGATGCTGTCCGGGCCGTGGTTGTCGATGAGCTCTCGGACTTTGCCGCCGATGCTGGACAAGGCGTCGTCCCAGCTGACGCGTTGGAGCTCGCCGTCGACTCGCTGCATCGGGTACAACAAGCGATCCGGTGTGTCGTACATCTTGTGTTGCTTGAGCCCCTTCAAACAACCATAGCCGCGGGTGGCGACGTGGTCGTTGTCGGGCTTGATGTCGACGACTTTGTCGCCTTCGACCGTGACGTCGAGGCCGCAAAGAGCCTCGCAAATCCGGCAAAACGTCTGCACTGTTTCAGCCATGAATGGCCTAATGTATAGGACTTAATCCTCGTGGATCAAAGCGTCGAACGCCCGGTTCACGTCGTCCATGGATTCGAGGAGCATGTCTTCGGCATCGCCGGAGGGGCCCCCGAGGCGCAGCAAACGCTGACCAACTTCCCGGTATTGCGCCTCGCGCCTGGAAACGTACTCGTAGTGAAGCCGCGCCTGATCGGACAAACCGGCCGCTTCGCAGGCGAGGCCGAGCTCGTAGTGAAGCCCCACCGTCTCGGCCGGAGTCTGATCCGGGCTCTCGAGGCCGGACTGGAACGCCTCGATCGCGTCTCGCGGCTGGCCCTCCTCGATGTAGATGAGGCCAATCATCGTCCAGCAGAGGCAGCGCCGGCGCGGGTCGCTCATCGCGACTTGGAATTCACGTCGAGCGTCGGATAGGAGACCCATCTCCTTGTAGGCGATGCCGAGATCGAAGTGCGTGTCGCTGTCGTCCTCGCTGACCTGTTCGGCAACGCCCTTTTTGAACTGCTCGAAGACCGTCTCGACGTCGATCATCTCGGCGCCTTCGTCGATCGGTGCGATATCGGCGACCTCGGCGAGCTCCTCGGCGAGCTTCTCGGCGAAGTCGAATCCTTCGTCGCCCGGTGCGAGCTCCTCGTAGTCCATCTCGAGCTCGGGCGGCTCGGACGCCATGGCCGCCGGCATCGAGGAGGCTTGCGGGTAGAGCGGCTGCGCAACGGCAGATACGCCGGACGAAGTCGCTGCTAGCTCTTCGATCTCTCGCGCTTTATCGAGTACGAGCGGGTGGTCCGGAAGCGTGACCTGAAGCTCGCTGACAATCGCCCGCGCTTGCGAAAACAAGCCCCCGACGAGGTACGAATCGGCAAGCTCGAGGGTCTGCTCCATCAAGCTCGGGGCGATCGCTGCACTGGTTGCGGCGACCTGCTTGTTCAGCAGTGGGATCGCCAGAAACTCATCGTAGCTGATCGCGTTCAAGGTGCGCATCGGGATGACGCGCCCGCGGCCGGCGCCAGGCGGTGGCATGGGCGCTGGCGGCTCGGAGGTGTACAGCTCTTCGACCTCGTAGGTGTCCTCTACTTCGATGCTCGTCTCGGAGATTGCCGGAAGGGAGCCAGAGACAGTGCTCGCTTCGTCCTCGATGTCTTCCTCGACATACATGATGCCAGAGGCGCCACTCGGGCCCGCCGCGCTCGCCATCGAAGGCGAGCTGAGCTCCGAGGGTGCGCTGAGCTCTCGGCCTACCTGCGTCGTGGACACGGAGCCAGTTGCCCGGGCTGGCTGCACCGCCCCCGGAGGCACGAAGTGCTGGCCCGACGCGGCCGCCGTGCGATCCAACGCTGCCCGCGCTTCCTTGTCGTTCGGGTTGAGCTCGAGGATGCGATGGAGCGCGCTCATCCGCTCCTGGGGGCGGTGCGCTTCGCGGTGGAGTCGCGCGATTTCGCGATAGACGCTAATCGCCTTGTCGGTCTGCGAGAGCATCAGGAAGGCTTCGGCCAGGAGCGACAGTGTCGCGACGTCCCGCGGGTCGGCTTTGAAGCAAATCTGAAGCTTGGCGAGCGCGCGCTTGGGATCGCGCCGCCCGATGTACGTTTGCGCAAGATCCTTGGCGACGCGAACGTCGTTGCTGCGGTGGTAGAGCAAACGCTCGGCGACCTTGACGTAGTCGTCGAGGCGACCTTGGTCCTTCAAGAGCTGTGCGCCCTGTTCGAACTCGTCTGCCGCTTCTTGCGTGCGGCCTGCTCGCGAGAGCGCCTCTGCGTACTTGATGCGGACCGGGATGTGCTCGGGGTCGAGGTCGACCATCTTTCCGAGCATCCTGAGAGCTTCGTCGGTATCGCCCGCGCGCATGAAGCCGTTCGACACGTCTTCGAAGACGCTCATCGCATCGCTGATGAGCTGAAGCTGTTCGTACATCTCGCCGAGCTGTACCTGCGCGTCGAGCCTCGACGGGTCGAGCTTGAGAATCTGCTTGAAGACCGCGATCGCCTTGAGGAAGAAACCCTGTTGCGCGTAGTGGTCCGCGACGCTTTGGTACTTCTCGATCGCCGAGCCCCGATCGCCCTTGCGGACGTAGAGGTCCCCGATCTTCAACAAGGAGCGAACGTCGCGCTTGTCGGCGTCGACGAGCTTCTTGTACTGAGCGATCGCCTTGTCGTACTGGCCCCGCGACTGGTGCTTCCGCGCCGCGTCCAACACCTTGTTTCTATTGATTCCCAAAGCCCCTGCTAAGCCCCCATACGTTCAGTGCACCCACACAAGTCTACTAATGCCGCACGGGGGCGGTCAACAAGGGCTAACCCTGAAGGTCGTCTAGGAAGCCGGTCGAAATGCGGCCTTGTTCGAATGCCGGGTGCCCGAGGATGCGCTGATGGAGGGGAATGTTGGTGCGAATGCCGCCAATGATGGTCTCACTGAGCGCCCTGCGCATCTTCGCGATGGCCCGAGCGCGTGTCGGTGCATGTACGATGAGCTTGGCGATCAAAGGGTCATAGTGAGGCGGAACGCGGCCGCCCCCGTAGACGCCGCTGTCGACTCGAACTCCCGTCCCGCCGGCCATGTGGAACTCGGTGATGACCCCCGGGGACGGCGCAAACGTGTCCGGATCCTCTGCGTTGATCCGGCACTCGATCGCGTGCCCGCGGGGCAACAGTGGGGGGTCCGGAACCTCGAGCGCTTCGCCTTCGGCGATCCGGATCTGCTCGGCGACCAAGTCGACGCCCATGATGAGCTCGGTCACAGGATGCTCGACTTGGATGCGCGGGTTCATTTCGAGGAAGGTGAGCTCGCCGCGCTCGTCGAGAAGGAACTCGAGTGTGCCCGCCGAGAGGTACCCGGCCTCGGTCATCGCGCGGCGAATCGTCTCGGACATGTCTTTGCGTTGCTCGTCGCTCAGGGCGACGCTCGGAGCCTCTTCGAGCAGTTTCTGATGGCGCCGTTGAATCGAGCATTCGCGCTCGCCGAGGACCTGGATGTTCCCGAGCTGATCGCCGAGGATCTGGAACTCGATGTGCCTCGGTCGATCGAGGAACCTCTCGAAGTAGAGCGCGCCGTTTCCGAATGCGGCCGTGCACTCTGCGCGAGCGGTTTCGAAGCTCGCCTGAACTTCTTCGGCGGACCGGAGGACCTGCATCCCTCGGCCGCCACCTCCCCCTGAGGCTTTGAGTAAGACCGGAAAACCGAGGGCTTCGGCCTTCCTCACCGCGTCGTCGACGTCGGTAAGCAGCTCGGTGCCTTCGAGAATGGGAAGACCGAGAGACTTCGCAAGCTTGCGCGCGCGCACCTTGTCGCCCCACTGGCGCATCTGCTCTGGAAGCGGACCGATGAACACCAGACCACACTGCGCGCAGGTCTCGGCAAACTCGGGATTCTCCGACAGGAACCCGTACCCAGGGTGAACCGCGTCTGCACCGGTGATCTCGGCAGCCGCGATGATGGCGGGGATGTGCAGGTAGCTCCGCGCGGCCTCCGCTGGACCGATGCAGATCGCTTCGTCCGCGAGGCGGGTATGGAGCGCGTCGGCGTCGATTTCGCTGTGGACGGCGACCGTGCGCAGGCCGCGCTCTCGGCAGGAACGAATCACGCGCAGCGCGATTTCCCCCCGGTTTGCGATCAGGACCTTCTTGAACACGGCTAGGTCGCTTCGATCCGGAAGAGCCTGTCGCCGTACTCCACCGGCTTGCCGTTCTCCACGAGCACCTCGACGACGGTGCCCGCAGTTTCTGCTTCGATCTCGTTCATCAGCTTCATCGCCTCGACGATGCAGAGCACTTGGCCGACGACGATTTCATCGCCCACTTCGACGAAGGGATCTCCAGCCGGGGTGGGCGCCCTGTAGAAGGTGCCGACGAACGGCGACGTCACGTATTCGCCGGGTTCGTCTGCCGCGGCCGCCTCTGCCGAAGGCGCTCCGCTGTCCCCGGCAACCGATTGCGTAGCCACCTGCATGATGGCAGCAGGGTCGCGACGCACCCGGATGCGGTCATCATCGTGCTCGACTTCGATCTCGGTGAGGTTCGCCTCGTCGAGAAGACGAATGAGCTCGCGGAGTTGCTCGAGATCGACCTTCATGAAGCGTTGAGATAGTCGATAAGCGCACGGAGGCCAAGTGCGTAGCTGTTCTTTCCGAAACCGATCACCGAGCCAATACATACGGCGGCGGTGACCGACTGATGACGAAATGACTCGCGTGCGTGCGTGTTCGAGATGTGCACCTCGACGGTTGGCAGGCCGGCCGCGGCAATTCCATCGCGTAGCGATACGGACGTGTGGGTGAGACCGCCCGGATTCATGATCACGCCATCGAACGAGTCACGCGCTTCGTGCAGCCAATCGATCAACTGCCCCTCTTGGTTCGATTGCCGAAGCTCGACGGCGGCACCGAGGGTTCTGCCCAAGTCAGCGAGCTCCTCGGCGATATCATCCAAGGTCGTCGAGCCGTACACATCGGGTTCGCGCGTGCCCAACAGATTGAGATTGGGGCCGTTGAGCACGAGGACGCGTTTGAGCGAGCCGGCCATAGCGTCAGAGGTTTTCGATGAGGGTCGGGGCGCTGGTCCTCAGCAGGTAGCGCGCCTTGCCGACGTTCCCGCCCGGCTCGACTGCGAGGGCGACGAAATACTCGTCGCTGAGCATTCGTACAATCGTCGTGAGGCGCTCGGTCTGCACCGACACTTCCTTGGTATCCCCGGCGTCGAGCATCTCGGCTGCCCGCTGCACGCCTTTGAGAACGGCGCTGTACTCCATACCCACCGATTCGATGTCGAATGTACCGTCGCCGCTCGAGTACTGATCGACAGCAATTCCATCCGAGGCCATCAATAGGCCAGCTACCCCGCCGTCGGTTCGCTCGACGAGGTCTTGCAAAATCTCTTTGAACATTGCCCCTCCGCGTTGCAATCACCGCACGGACCGGGCCGCGGGTCAAGTATCGAGTCCGCGGGACAGAGTCACCGTCAGGCCGCCGCCCTCGGTTTCGCCGAGGGTGAGTACGAGCCCGTGGCGCTTGGCGACATCGCTGACGATGTGAAGGCCGAGGCCCATCCCGTGCGGGTGACGTGTGCGGGCTTCGCTTCCGCGGAACGAAGGTTCCAATACGCGTGCGCGGTCTGCCTCCGGGATGCCGGGGCCGTCGTCGATCACATCGAGGAACCAAGCGCTGCTGTCACCACGCAGCACCACCGCAACGTGGCCGCCTGTGTGGTTGTAGCGGACCGCGTTCTGTACGAGATTGCCGAGCGCCTGCTCGAGTAGCGTCAGGTCGCCCTGGAGCTCCACCGAGCGTTCCGGCACCGCCATTTCGAGCGCGATTTGCTTTCGGCTTGCCACCGGCTTGTGCCGATCCACGACGCGTTCGACGAGCCTGTTGAGGTCAATCGTGTTTCGATGCGACAAGCCTTCGGTCGCTTCGAGGCGGGCGGCCGCGTTCAGGTTGTGCAGGAGAGAGCCGAGGTACTGGGACTCCTCGATGCTCGGCATGATCGCTTTGGCGTCGAGGGTCTCTCCCGCTTCGATTCGCTGTTGCAGGGAGACCAAGTGGCCTTGCAGCACGGTCAGCGGGAGCATCACATCGTGCGTGGTGTTGGAGATGTAGTTGCGAAGCGCCGCCTCGCGATCTCGAAGCGATGCGAGCTGGTCTTGAATCGTCTGGCGGCTCTGCTCGAACGCCGCGCCGAGCTCGGCGATCTCATCGTTCCCATCCACCTCGATCGCTTGTTCCGGGTTAGCTCCGAGGCGTCGAACGGAATCGGTCAGCTGACGGACTCGCCGGACCAAGGGGCCGGCCGCGAGGAGCGCCACGAGAATGACGATCAGCGCGACGAGAAACGCAGGCGCTAGCACCGGCCCTGAGAACCAAGACGGCGGGCCCTTCGCTCGCAGCAGGACAATCGCGCAGGGACCCTCGTCCCAGGGCATGCG
>Ga0111160_1147_pt1 | contig 13555 bp, 10 predicted proteins | sample DeeMarSeWOR28_12_FD_80265 | JGI IMG/M metagenome (GOLD analysis project Ga0111160, IMG submission 80265) | Myxococcales bacterium SG8_38_1
CGATCATGTTCCTCAGCTTCCGAAACGGCGGCCAGGGCATGGTCGCACTCGATGTGACGAACCCCTGCCAGCCAGAGTTCCTCTGGCAGTTCACGGACCCGAACCTCGGCGACACCTACGGACAGCCTACGGCTGCTCAGATCTTCGTCGAAGACAGTGACCCGACGCCGCTCGGCAACTCGGGCGGCCCGGTCGTGTTCAAGCCGCGGCAGTCGCGCGGCGTGATCCTGCTGCCGGGCGGTCAGGGTGTTCAGGACGCCGGCACGTGCACCTACACCACGAGCGGTCCCGAGCTCCCCGAAGGAATGGACACGGCCACGGGCTCGTCGATTACGCCCCGCAGCGATCGCCGCTGCTGGCGTGGAACGACATCGTCTCCGCCTGCACTCCGCCACGGCCGGTCACTTTACTTCATCGATTTGATCACGGGAACGCTGATCCGAGAGATTGGGGAGGACGTGTTCCCCGCGCCGCTCAATGGCGCAGTCTCGGTGTTCCGAGGCGATACTGGCACGGTCGGAAGCGTGGCGTACACGGTCGACGCCGACGGCGTGCTCTGGCGGATCGACTTCTCGTCACCGGATCCTGACGATTGGGGCGCCGAAGCGCTCCACGACCTCTACTACGACGATGGCTTCGACGACGCCGAACCAACGTACTACCCGCCTGCTCTCACGATCAATAGCGCAAGCGAGATCGTGATCCTGGTCGGCACCGGCAACATCGACGTGTTGGACGACGCGGCAGCGGTCAACAAAGTCGTGTCGATCACCGAGAAGCTGACATTCGACGTCAACGGTTTCGTCGACACGCTCGAAGGCCGGCTCAACTGGGAGATCGAGCTCGAGCCGGGCGAGCAGATGACGGGGCCGCTCGAGCTCTTCGGCGGGCAGGTGTACTTTGGAACCTTCCAGGCGGGCGGGGGCACCGCGATCGACGCCTGTCCGTTTGGCGCAAGCCGCGTATTCGGAGTTTCGTTCCTGGATGACCCAGCGAGCGCAGGCGCAATCGTTCCACTCCTCCAGGACGCCCTCAACAACCCGACCCCCTACCTCGACAAGACCGACATCCCCGACCTCTCCAACGCTCTGTTGGTGGGCTTGCAGGTCGGGCAGCAACCGGTGTGCACGTTGACAGACGACATCACGGTCACCGATCCCTTCACCGGCGCGAGTGCAACACTGGCCATGCCGTACGCGACGAGCGGGCGCGTGTTCAAGCTCATGGGACACCTCAGCGGCTCGAACGCGCTCTCGGGCGGCCTCTCGATTGCAATCCTCGAGGAAGGCATCACGGCGCCGGAAGGCTTCACGGTCATATCCGGCATGGCAGAGACGCAGGAGTAAGACCGGTGCGCACCCGCCTTTCGTCGCTCGTTCTGCTTGCCGCCATTGCGGCGTGCAGCCCGAAAGCCAAAGCTCCGGAGGAGCCGACCGCGGCCCAATCGGAAGAAGAGGCCGCGCCTACCGAGGCCGCCAAGCCGCGGCGGCCGCGGGTCTTTGACGTCGAGGGCCGGCTCATACCTTCCGATGAGTACATCGCAGGAGTCCGCCTTCCCCGCGGCGTGGAGCTCTTTCGGGCCGACGACGTGACACACGTCTACCGAATGCGCGCGCCGATAGACAAGGTGCTCGCGTACTTCGGGCCGATGATGATCACCGGCAACGTCGAGCGGCGCGGCAAGGGCGCCGTCTACAAGCGCGCGAGCGTTCGCGGGGCCGAAGTCAATCCGACGAAGGTCGATCTCTCGATTCTCGAAGTTGGGAGCAACTTGGTGCGGATCTCTTGGTGCGGATCTCAGTGACCGAGCTTCCCCCGCCGTCGACGCACATTCCGGGCCCAAGTCACACCAAGGCGGCGGCCGCAGACACCTGGCGCAAGCTCGATTGAGCGCGATCAGGGCTCGCGGTAGGCCGCAAAGGTGCACTGGACGGCGCCTGCGCGGAGTGAGTCGGTGGCGATCATGCTCGTAGACACCCGCATCGGATCCTCGATGCGCTGCAGTTGATCGATGAGCGACGCGACGCGACGCGACCAGACGCGGCTCTCTAGCTCGGGCACCGCCACCTGGCAGGCTACGGGCCCGTGGGGGAAGGCTCCCAGGAGACCCGCAAACCGCTTCACCGTCGCGTTGGACACCTGTCCGCCGGAAGTGAAGAAACGCTCGGACCGGACGACGACGCCGGTGCCGGTTCGGTCCGCTACAAAGCCCGTCAGGCGCGCTGTCTCCATGAGCTCTGTCGATGCGCCCGGCCTCGGCGAGGGCCACCGTGCTCGCATCTCGCCGATCAGCGTTTCGGTGTCGAGCAGGAGCGCCTCGACCGCTTTAGCGGACTTGGGCCGCGTGCGGTTCATCGTTTGGACACGAGCGTGTAGCCTTTGAAGCTGCTTTTCGCTCGCGCCGAGCGCCTCCGCCAGCGCGAGGTTGAGACGCACTCGCGTCAGCACGGCATCGAGCGTCGCTTCGTCGGTAGTACGAGCCTCGCTCAGCGACGCCACACGCTCCGCCTCGCGAAGCGCTACCGCCCTCGCCTGGTACCGGGAGATGTCCGCGGCGACGACCGCTGACGCCTCCTGATCTCGCGCCAATTGTTTGGCCCAGCGCTCCTCCTCTCCCCGAAGCTCGTCGAGGCGTCGGGAGAGCTCGATACGTTCGGCTTCGGTCAATGCCGCAGCCAGCCAGAGCTCGGCCTGTCTGCGATAATCCTCGGCGACCTCGCCGTCCTTGCGGCCGCGTGCATGGGCGGCTCGGCTCGAAGCGGACTCCGCCCGTAGGTACAAGTCGGGGGCTAGCTCCTGCGCCCGATCCGCACCCGGTGTGTCGAACAGCGATTCCGTCGATCGTGCAGGCTGCTGTCCCCCGCACCCGAGCGCGAGGGCGCAGCACGCCATCGCCGCGAAACGATGAGTCATGGCTGCTCTCCCGCGCGCGAAAGCGAAGCCCGTTCCTTCATCAACGCCTCGAGCACCCGTCGTTGTGCGCCCGCACGGTCCCGCATCGCGGTCAGCCGTCGCTGCGTCGCGATCAGCTCGGCCTGAATCTCACGACGATGCAGTTGGCGCTCCGCGAGCTCCATCGCGGCACGCGCGATCTCTAGAACACGCCCTTTTTCCTCGTCGTCGGTCCCGGTCTCCGCACGCTCGAACGCGCGACGCGCCTGGTCGATCGCGCCTTGGGCGTGAGCCGCATCATCACGAGCCGATATCCGTTCGAAACGAGACCGAAGCTGTGCGGTCTCGTCTGCCGGCGCAGCTCCGTCCGCAGAGCCGGTCGGCGCCAAAAGCCAAAAGGTCGCGCCTAAGGCGATCAGACAAGCAAGAGTTGCGCGTGCCGCTCTTGGCTCACTGATACGAGAAGCGGAGCTCGTAATCGCAGATGTGATACACGTCGCCCTCTTCGATCCGCTTGGATTCGACACGTTGACCGGCGTACTCGATTCCATTCGTGCTGCCCAGGTCTTTCATGAAGAACACGCCGTCGTGCAGGACGACCGCTGCGTGCCGCCGAGAGATGTTGCCATCGCGAATCGCTAGATCTGCCGAACGTGCGCCACGTCCAATTATGAACTCGTCTTTTTCGATCGGGAACTGCTGCCCATTGAACTTCAGCACCAGGGTTTTTCGAGAGGCGGCTTGTGAAGGTCGATGACCCGGCAGCGGTGGTGGCTTCGTCACGGCGGGTTGGGACAGCGGCCGCGCGGGAACCGGCGTGAGCATCGGCGCGGGCCTCGGATCGACGGGCGGCGCGGTCATCGGCACGCCGCCGCCAACCGCAGAGCCAAGAGCCTCGCGTGCATCGATCGCAGCGACCGTGTGCTCACGGGCCCGGGCGTACTCGCGCATGGCCTCGTTTATCAGATAGTCGACCGAGCATTCGAGCTCGTCGCTCATACGATCGTAGATCTCGAAAAGATAATCGCGGCACTGAAAAGCGCGCACGGTTTTTCTGTCGCCCTGATCACCCATCTCGTCGACTACTCACTTCTCGTCACCCTGCTCCCGTGTTCGGAGTGCCTTGATCGCGGCGTCTGCAACCTGTCCCACCTTCTTCACCGGCGGGTTGAGCTCTGACCAGCCCTCGCCCGATACTTCCATCTCGTCTGACATCAGCCGCTTCATGGCGGGAATGTCTGCTTCCCCACCTCTACGTTCAAGATAGCGCAATGCGACCACACGATTCCACCACAGTTGCGAATTGAATACCCGAAGCAGACGGTAATCGTTGAGAAAACTGCTCAATTATCGATGGACCGCCGAGTGAAAGGACCAGCTCACCGGCTCGCCAGCGGAGTCGTTTGTCTAGCTTATTCGCGGAGCTACACCCCGCCGCCGTGCATCCGACATTGTTGACCAGCGGCCAGAGGCGCGGAATTGCACTCCGGCTGTGGATGTCGTCGACACGGTCAAAGGCGTAGTCCCGCACCTCGATGGGGCTAGCGGAATCGAGCGCGATCGACAGGAGTCGGTTCAAGTGCGGGCGGCTGACATGCCCTTCGAGCGCCTTGAGCGCGGTCGCACGCCGCGCGTTGAGTCGCTCGACCCACGAGGTCGTGTCATCGGGGCCCGGCTTGGTGTCCGCGATCCGCAGGAGACGCGCGGCGACGGCCTCTTGGTCGCCGAGGTGCATCATGGCCGGAAGCGCACCGTTGTTGATGTAGTTCTCGCGATTGAACACGGCCAGCGCGTTGACGCGTGGCTCGTCCGCAGGCTCACCGGATGCTTCCAACGATGCGCGGATCTGACCGGCAAGCCATTTGACGAACGCCGATTTCTCCATCTCCTTCTCGATGTCCACCAGCCGATCGCCCGCGCGCTTCTTGGTGTCATCGTCACCGTTTTGTTCGATGATTTCCGCGATCTTGATCATTGCCGCTGGCGTCATCTTCTCGTGAAGCGCTTCGACGAGCCGGCTCGCGGCCTCCGCGCCGAGCGAACGCGTCACCTGTTCCGCGCTGTAGTCGCCTGCGAGGCTCCGCCCTTCGAAGTCCGCCGAGTACCAGCCCAACACCGAACGAATCAGCTCTTCGCGTTTCGCCTCGGGAGCGTAAGGAATCACCATGTAGGCGGCATCCTTCGCGCGAACCTGAATGGGGTCTGGAGTGCCGCCGGCCTGCTCCGGCCCTTCGGCGAGCAGCGCTTCCAGCCGCGGCGCCATGCCCCCGACGATCCTTTGGCTTGCTGCGGGATCCTCCGCTTGGAGGTCGTCGAGTGACTTCTTCAAGAGGACGAGCGCGTCGACATCACTGCGATCCATCTCGACGATGGCGAGCGCCGCATCCGTGCGGAGCTCAGGCGAGTAGCGATCGCTCCCGACGACCGCCGCAAGGCGAGCCGGCCCCTTGACGGTGTCCTTCCATTGCTGGACGTCGTCATTATTGACCTTGCACGCGGCGACCAGCAGACTGGCCGCCGAGCAAAGCATGATGATCTTGGTTCTAGAGCCCATCCGACTTGCGGAGCGATCCCCCCTCGAGGCTTGCAACCCGCGAGGATAATAGAGGATTCGGCCAGGGGATCAAGAAGGTCTAACACTCGTGATTTCTTGACGAATCGCTGAGCCGGCGCATAGCCTGCCGGTGTAGGAGGTCGCTTACTTGAGCGCACATGAAACCACCTCTTCTGGCGACCTGGTGGCGCCCGAGGGCAGGCGGCAGGACGTCTTCGCGATCCTGACCTTGACCGCAACCGTCCTGCTGACCCTCGCGCTGATCTCGTACGACGCGCGAAACGGCAGCGCGAACCTCGTCGGGCCTGTCGGCCACCGGCTCGCCAGAGCGCTGATGTTGGCGTTCGGCCTCGTAGCGTGGTTCCTGCCGCTCGAAGGGGCTCTGCTGACCTATCGGCTGTTCCGCCGGCGGTCGGCGATGCTCGGCGTCGCAACGATGGCGTCGACCCTGGTACTCGTCGTAGTCGGCGCTTCGCTCGCTCATCTGTTGATCGAGCCGCAGGCAGTGTGGGGCGCATCGCCCGGGGGCGCGGTCGGCGAGCTACTGGGAGAGGTGCTCCGCTCGCTGCTCGGATTCTATGGCACCGTCATCATCGGCTTCGCCGTGCTGGGCATCTCAATCATCTTGCGCACGCCTTGGACGCTCGAGGAGGTGACCGCGTGGTTTGCCCGGGTGGCGCACGGCGCATGGGCAAAGGTGCAGAGCATTTTCGTGGCGCTTCGTGAGGCTTGGGCCGAAGCGCGTGACATCCACGAAGAAGAGATCCGCGCGAGCCAGCCTCGCATCATGGGAGTGCGGCTCGACGATGAAGACGAGAAGCAAGTCCCCGAACGGAAAGCGTCGGTCATCGCGCCCGAGGCCACAGCCAAGAAGCCCAGCGCTCCGACGTCCACCGGTCCGACGATCGTAGCGCCGAAGGAGACAAAGCAGACCCCATTGGAGATCTCGACACGGCCGAGACACGAGCACCGCGACTTCGAACTGCCACCCACGTCCTTACTCGATGAACCCGACGCGGCGGTGATCCACGTCGACGCGGACGCGCTTCGGGAAAACGCGGAGCTTCTGACCGAAAAGCTTGCGGCCTACGGCGTTCGTGGCCGCGTCGACGAGATCCATCCGGGACCCGTCGTCACGATGTACGAGTTCGAGCCGCAGAGCGGAACCAAGGTCTCGAAGATCGCCGGGCTCGCCGACGATCTCGCGATGGCTTTGGCAGCGCAAAAGGTCCGAATCGTCGCGCCGATCGCCGGCAAGGCTCGGGTCGGCTTCGAGCTCCCCAACGACACGAGGCAAACGGTGCCGCTGCGCGAAATCCTCGAGGACCGACGCTGGGAGAAGCACACGGGCGCTCTCCCCGTGGCCTTGGGCAAAGACATCGGCGGCCAGCCGGTCTATGCGGACCTCGCGCGGATGCCCCATCTACTCGTCGCCGGTGCGACGGGGTCCGGCAAGAGCGTCGGGCTCAACGTGATGCTGACGTCGATCCTCTCGAAGAAGACCCCCGACGAGGTTCGCATGCTGATGGTCGACCCGAAGGTGGTCGAGCTGCAGGTCTTCGACGGCATCCCACACATGCTGCTCCCAGTGGTGACGGACATGAAGAAGGCCGCGTTGGCGCTTCGCTGGGCGGTGGACGAGATGGAGCGCCGCTATCAGATGTTCGCCGACGCCGGCACCCGCAACATCGACACCTACAACCGACGGGTCGAGCGGGTGCTCAAAGGCGACCTATCGATCGACAAGTTCATGCCCAAGCGAAAGGGTAAGGTCAGCGCGCAGGATGCGAACGGGCAGGAGGTCTTGCTCGATCCGACGGACGGCGAATCGGCAGATGCAGAAGATTTCCAACCGGAGAAGCTCCCCGCGATCGTCGTCGTCGTCGACGAGTTCGCGGACCTGATGATGGTCGCGGCAAAGGACGTCGAGGCTTGTATCGCGCGTCTCGCGCAGAAGGCTCGCGCGTCGGGCATCCACGTCATCCTCGCCACTCAGCGCCCGAGCGTCGACGTCATCACCGGCATGATCAAAGCCAACTTCCCGGCTCGCGTCGCCTTCAAGGTTTCGCAACGCCAGGACTCGATGACGATCCTCGGACGCTCAGGCGCCGAGCATCTGCTCGGAATGGGGGACATGTTGATGATCCCGCCCGGCGCGAGCGAGCTTCAGCGCGTGCATGCGGCGTATGTCAGCGAAGACGAGGTTCGCACGGTATGCGACTTCCTCCGTGAGCAAGGCGAGCCGACTTATCACCAGGAGATCCTCAAGCCGCGCGAGGACGATGGCCCGGAGGGCGAGAGCGACGACCCACTCTACGACAAGGCGGTCGCCGTCGTTGCGAACGCAGGTTATTGCTCGATCAGCCACGTCCAACGCCAGCTCAGCGTGGGCTACAACAAGGCTGCCAAGCTAGTCGAACGGATGGAACAAGAAGGCGTGGTGGGCCCCCCGAGCTCGAAGGCTGGCGGGCGACGCGAAGTTCTCGTCGGGCCGATGTAGCATCCCGATCCCAATCTCCATCCCAAACATGCGCGGCAGCGCGAGCCCGAAGGGCGAAGCCCGGCGCGAAGCGCCGCCAAGCCCGAGCGAAGCAACGGGCGCGGAGGGAGGACTACGGGTGGGGGTGAACCTCCCGACGCCAATCGCTGTTCACCGGCACTGGCATCGGCATTGGCGTTGCCGCAAGCTTGCCGCGATGTTCACGGAAGACGATCTGATCGCGCTCGATCGCCTGCATGTTTGGCGGCCATACACATCGAGTGAGGATCACGAACACCGTCCGCTCTTTGTCGTAGATCGTGCCGAGGGACCCTGGCTGATTGCGGCGGATGGCCGGCGCGTGCTCGACGCAAGTGGATCATGGTGGTGCAACAACCTCGGCCATGGTCATCCGAGGCTTCGCGATGCCATCCGGCGGCAGTCCGAGCGCTTGATGCACTGCACCTTCGCCGCTGCGACTCACGAGCCAGCCGCCCGCCTCGCGGCCGAGCTGGTCGAGGTGGCGCCCCCTGGGCTCGACCGTGTCTTCTACAGCGACAACGGGTCGACCGCGGTCGAGGTCGCGTTGAAGATCGCGTTTCAGTACTGGCAGCAGAACGGGCAACCGGGACGCAAACGCTTCCTCGCGCTGCCGGGCGCGTACCACGGCGACACCTTGGGGGCGATGAGTGCGGGGGCCGTGAACGAGTTCTCGTCGGTGTTTCGACCACTCCTGTTCGACGTGTCCCGGCCCGCAGAGCCCGTGGATCACGACTGGGCGCCCGTGTTCGACGCGCTCTTTGCAGAGCTCAGCGAAGAAGGCGACGGGATCGCCGCGGTGATCGTCGAACCCATCGTCCAAGGCGCCGCGGGGATGCGCATGTATCCGCCCGCACTCCTCGCTGAGCTCCGGCAAAAGACCGAGCAAGCCGGGGCGCTTCTGATCGCCGACGAGGTCTTTACCGGTTTCGGAAGGACCGGCCCGATGTGGGCCTCCGAGCATGCCGGAATCACCCCAGACCTCCTCTGCACCGCGAAAGGGCTTTCTGGCGGCATGCTCCCGATATCCGCCACCTTGGCAACCGGACGCGTGTACGACGGGTTTCGCGGGGACAAGAGCCGGGCCCTCATGCATGGTCACACGTTCTGCGGCAACCCCCTCGGCGCGGCAGTGGCACGTGAGGTGCTCGCGATCTACCGCGACGACGACGTGCTCGCTTCGGCCGCAGCGAAGGCCTCGAGAATCCGATCCGCGATCGACGCGATGAGCGAGATCCCCGGAGTCACAGGTCCGCGAGCGCTCGGGATGTGTGCCGCATTCGACGTCGGATCGACGGGCTACATGGGCAGAATCGGCTGGGAGATCTCCGACGTCGCACTCGGGCTCGGCGCGCACCTCAGGCCGCTCGGCAACACGGTCTACGTCGTGCCGCCACTCAACATCGAGAACGACGAGCTCGATCAACTGCTGCAGATCGTGCGCACTTCAACCGAGCGCGTGCTACGAAGCGGCCAGTGACCGGCGCCCCCACCAAGAGCCTTAGACCACTTTATCAGGTCTACGGCCTCTCGTTCGTCGCCGCCGTGCTGCACTTCCTCGGGTGGGCCGGATTTGGCGTTTGGCCGTTCGCGATCGTATGCATGGTGCCTTTCTTCACGGCGCTCGAGCTCGGCTTGGATCGGGGTTGGCATCACTCGCTCGCCGTTGGTTGGTTCTACGGTGCGGTCAGCTACGCAGGGGGCTATCACTGGCTCGTCGAATTCCTGGAGGTGTTCTCCGGCTACGGGCTTGCTCTGAGCGCCTTCTTCTTCGTGGCCTTCTGCATCTACCTCGGGTTTGACTACGCGCTCTACGCCGCCCTGTATCGCACACTCCGTAAAGGCGGCTGGTCCACGGCCGCGATCGCGATCCCAATCCTGCTCTTGATGGAGTGGGGCTATCCCGCACTCTTTCCGACCTATCTCGCCAACAGCTTTCACATGTTGACCTGGCCGACCCAGATGGCCGACCTCGGCGGGCCTCTTCTGGTCACGGCGCTCATCGGGGCGGTCAACCTGGCGATCTATGAAACTTGGCGCTGGCGGGCGAAACGCCGAGAAGCCCCCAAGCTGCTTTGGGGGATCGCAGCCGCGGGCGTGCTCTTCTCGCTCGGTTACGGCGCCATCCGAGTTCACCAAATCGAGGCGCGAATGGCCGACGCGCCCGTGCTGCGCGTGGGGATCGTCCAAGTCAACATGGGCATCTTCGCGAAGTGGGAAGAAGCCATCGAAGGGCATAGGCGTCACCTGGAACAAAGCCACGAGCTCGGCGCTGAGGATGAGCTCGACCTGCTCATCTGGCCCGAGTCTGCGATCGTCCGAAGCCTCCCGCGGAAGCTCCCGTGGAACGGCGACCGGATTCGGCGCGATCTGAAGACCCCCATCCTTTTCGGTGGAGTGTCGACCGAGGAGGTCGATGGCGAGCGGAAGATCTACAACACCGTCTTTTCGATGGACGCCGATGGTATGGTCCGCTCCACGTACGACAAGACCTACCTCTTGATGTTCGGTGAGTACCTCCCGTTCGGTGAGACCTTTCCCATCCTGTACGATCTCTCCCCCAACAGCGGGCGGTTCACGGCGGGCAGCCACGTCCGGCCGGTCACTCTCGGGAAGTGGCGGATTTCAACGCCTGTTTGCTACGAAGACATCCTCGCAGGCTTCACCCGTAAGATGGTCCGCGAGGCCAAGCCTCACGTGATGATCAATCTCACGAATGACGCCTGGTTCGGCGACACACAAGAGCCGTGGATTCACCTCTTGCTCTCGAAGTACCGCGCCATCGAGCACCGCCGCTACCTGGTTCGTTCGACCAACAGCGGCATCAGCGCGGTCATCGACCCGCTCGGTCGTGTCGTCGCTAAGAGCGGCCTGCTCACGCGGGAAAATCTACGCGCAGACATTCGAATGCTGGATGAGGACACGGTCTACACACTGCTCGGCGACTGGCCGGGGTGGCTCTCGCTCATCGCGATCGGCTGGATGATCATTCGTCGTCGAGACGCGGCGCGATGAGAAGCCGGTAGTTTCCCTCGGCGTCCGACATGGTTTCGGCAACTTGAATGCGACGGCCGCTCGACCCGTCGTTCGTGAACACGTGGGCGCGGATGAGCGCGCCTGGAACGATCGTGCCATCGCTGGCTTGCACGAGGCCCTCGATGGAGATCGGCGGATCGAGTTGGTACGTGCGCGCGATGTCTTCATCTATCGCGAACGCTGGCTCCACCAACCAGGCGTAACCGCTTTCCGAAGATATCTTGACTTGCATGTCGTAGAGGCCGAGGTCCATCCGCATCGTGAAGCGGCCTAGGGTGTTGGAGACGGCTTCTTGCGATCGATGGGTCGAAGCGAGCTCACTATCCAAGCGCGCGCGCGCGAGGACCGTGACGCCGGGGGCGGCCTCTTCCCTGAAAGTCTTGACGGAACCAAAAAGCTCCACCTTCGCCGGAACGATCAGCGCCTCCGCGACGGCAAGCTCCTCCCCCACGAGCGCTTCGGATGACAAGACACCCCAACTGCTCGCCACATCGTCCGGTGGAGTCACCGTCACCGAATAGAAACCCGGCAGAAGCTGCAAGCCGAAGCTGCCGTCCTCGTTCGTCGTCGATGAGCCGGTGAACGATCCCCGGAGGCCGAGCTGGTTGTCGTCAAAGACGCTGTTGGACACGAACCGAACGGTGGCACCGGGAACGGCGGTGCCCGCTTCGTCGCGCACACGGCCGGTAAACTGGATTGGGTCGATCCGGGGAATACGGATGACATTGTTGTCGCTGGCAAACACAACGTTCGGATCGATGGATACCCCGGGAAACGGGTCCGCCCCTGTGCTGGAGGTGACGCGAAGGAGATAGTTCGGAGTTTCGTCGCCGATGCGAATCGCAAATCGACCGAAGGCGTCGGTCTCTCCGATCGACGACACGACGCGACCGGTCGTCTCGTCGACTGCGCGGACTTGCAACCCCACCTCGACAAGCTCGACCTCACCATCTACGCTCGCGACCTCGCCTGTAAGTGTGCAGCCGCTGTTCTGGTTGTCCGTGCACTCCGTCTCGAGGCCGCCGGGGAACGAGATATCGAAGCGGTACGGCTCGGTCGGATCGCCGCCCTCGATCGACGCTTCCAGGTAGAGCGGTGGCAAGCTTCGGATCGCGGGCGCTGACGCATCGGTCGGGGACGTGACCATGTCGCTGGTCGGAAGCACGACGACGTCGTACCTTTCACCCGCGACAAGCACCGTCTTGAAGTCGTAGCCTTCGGGTTCGGGCCCTCCGGCGGGCTCGCGCAGGGTGGCCACTTCGACGGGGACCGGCTGCAAGAGCTCGACTGCGCTCCCCATCCGACGCACGAAGCGCACGGTGGCGGGAACGCGAAGCCCGTCCCAACGGACCGTGCCGCGCACTTCGCGAGTGGCCGGCAAGATCAAGTCACGCACGTTCGAACCGGAGAAGGGCTCGGAGCCGAACGCCCAACTCGCGGGGATCACGCGCTGGGCCTCAGAGGCACTTCCAACCACTTCGATCGCCACCTCGACGGCAGCATCCGAGTCATCGATGCAAATTCTTCCGTCGCAAACACCCGCTTGGCAGTCCGCATCGCTACCGCAGCGGTTATTCACCGTCTCGATGACGGACGCCGACTCGAAGCTACACCCAGCGAGCAGCAGGAACACGAGTGCGAACCGCGTGGTCATCGGCACCCCACCGTGATGACGGGATTGTCGGTATCCGTGACCTCAATCCACCAGGTGGCGTTGTCGATGTCGCCCTCGTCGACCGGAGCTCGGAGGTCGATGAAGCCCGCGAACTTACCCACTACGACCAGCTCGATCTTGTGGCACTCGCCGGGCGCCAAGAGGGTGTTCGGAATGGTGAACGTGGTCGGGCGATCGACGGAGCCTCCCTGCGGATCGATGAAGCCATCGTCGATTCGAGCGGTGAAGTCGGTATCTGGCGGGTTGGTGGAGTCGAGAAAGACCCTGTACTCGAGGGTCTCATCGACGTTGGGATCACGGACGATCACGTCGAGAGGCGCCTCGGTCTCGAGGGTCTCGTCGAGATTGAGCTGGCCGATCTCGCGGAGCGGGTATTCGGCGTTGGACTGGCTGATCACCGACGGCGGGTAGTTCTCCTCCGAAGAGAACTCGACTGGAGTGGTGGTCACGCAGCCGGTCGCCGCGACGCTCGCGGCCAACGCCGCGGATGAAGCAAAGGAGAGCATCCGAGAAAGATTTGAAGCAAAGGTCATGCCGCGGCTCCGACGCCTAAGAACCCTGAGTTTTCACGCATTATCCCACGAAATTCGAGGGACCCCTATGACATTAATGTCAGCCCTCTGCAGGCCGACCCGGCTCCGGTGCATCGGGGTCGCGCTCCAGGTAGCGAAACACGGTGCGCGGATCCACCCCTAGATCACGGGCGGTGCGGGTCCGGTTGCCGCCATTTCGTTCCAACACCTCGAGGATGTAGCTGCGGGTGAAGTCTTCGCGGGCCTGCGTCAGCGGGACTACCGCGCGCTGCTGGTTGGCTCCGAGATCGAGATCGTCGGCGCCGATCAAGGTCTTGTCCGCGAGCACGATCGCTTTCTTGATGCGG
>Ga0111160_1080_pt1 | contig 13311 bp, 12 predicted proteins | sample DeeMarSeWOR28_12_FD_80265 | JGI IMG/M metagenome (GOLD analysis project Ga0111160, IMG submission 80265) | Myxococcales bacterium SG8_38_1
GCGAAGCGGGCTGGTCGGCCCAACCGTGACCACAGGCTGAGTCATCAAATCTCTGGTCAGAAGTTGCGACATACCTCCGCTTTTATCCCATCTTCTGTGCGAGCGCTGGTCCCGAGCAGGGGGAGCGCATATTATTCGTTCCGAGAAGCGCCAGGCGCATCATTTGCGTCCACCGCTAAGCCCACGAGCCCGACAATCCGAATATCACTGCGAACGCAGACGGGATCACATTTTGCTAGGTATAACTGCTGCCATGCGGAACACCTTTCACGAGCGTTTGAGCGCGCTCGACGCAACGTTCCTCGATGTGGAGGCGAAGACCGCGCCGATGCATGTGGGCGCCGCCCTTCTATTCGACGCCAAGCCCCTCACGTTGGAGCATGGTGGTCTCGATATCGAGCGACTCAGCCGATACACAGAGGCAGCGCTGGACGCGATCCCTCGCTACCGGCAGCGCATCGAATGGGTGCCCGGTCTGAGTCATCCGGTATGGGTCGATGACGAGCGCTTCAACATGCACTTCCACCTGAGACACACGCGCTTGCCGATGCCCGGCGACGAGCGTTCGCTGAAGCGACTGGTGGGCCGTTTGTTTTCCCAGCATCTCGATCGCAGCCGTCCGCTTTGGGAGTTCTGGGTGGTCGAAGGCGTCGAGAACGACATGTTCGCACTCGTCGTCAAGGTGCATCACTGCATGGTCGACGGCGTCGCAGGCGTCGAGCTTCTTCAAGCCCTCCTGCAGATCATGCCGAACGCAGAGGAGCGCAAACCCAAAGAGTGGAAGCCGCGCCCCGTGCCGGGCCGAGTCGAGCTTTTGCGCTCCGAGCTCAAGCATCGGGTCGACGGTCTGCGGGAGCTCACACACTTCATGCCGCGCGTCCGCGACAACTTCCAAGGCGTTCGCCGGCTCCTCACTTCGGGGATGAAGCCCGCACCAAAGACCCTGTTCACGGAGCGGGACATCAGCCCGTATCGGCGATTCGACTGGACGTCGCTTCGACTCGATGACGTCAAAGCGGTCAAGAACGCGCTCGGTGGCACCATCAACGATGTCGTCGTCGCCACGACGACCGGCGCCGTCCGCCGGTTCCTGATCCGTCGCAACGAAAACGTCGACGCAATCGAAGGCTTCCGGACGATGCTTCCGGTGAACACGCGCAAGGCAAGCGGCCCATCTGGCGGGAACCACGTCGCGATGTTGCTCGCAGACCTGCCCGTCTCCGAGCCAGACCCGACCGAACGCTTGAAGAAGGTCATCGCGATCACGACGCAACTCAAGAAGGAATCCAACCAGACGGGTGGCGCCGAGCTCATCGAGGAGATCGCCGACCTCACGACCAAGCGCATCGTCTCCGAGCTCTACAGGGCGGCGATGCAACTTCGTACCTACAACCTCGTCATCACCAACGTTCCGGGGCCGCCGATTCCACTCTACCTGCTCGGCGCACAGATGAAGGCGATCTTTCCCATGGTGCCGCTGATGCGGAACCAGAACCTAGGTATCGCGCTCTTCAGTTACAACGGTGGGCTCCATTGGGGGTTCAACGCGGATTGGGAATCGTTCCCGGACGTGCATGAGTTCGTCGAGGACCTCGAGACCTCTTTCGCCGAGTACAAAGAGCTCGCCGCCGCGCGAGCTCCGGAAATTTTGGGAGGCCAGGAGGCCCCCCTTCGCACTTAGACGACAAGCAGGAAGCATATGACAAGCGTGACTACAGCATCCAACCTGACCACAAGCAGCCCACTCCACTCGGAGGGGAGCAAAGGGAAGATCCTGGTCGTCGACGATGAGGCGAACGCGCGAACTGCGCTCGCGGAGCTGCTCGACGACGCCGGGTACTCAGTGAGCACCGCCGCGGATGGCCGCACGGGACTCCTCCAGGTGGAGCAGGTGGACCCCGATGTCGTTTTGACCGATCTCAAGATGCCCGGAATGGATGGCTTGTCTCTGATCGAGCAGGGGCGCCCCATCGCGCCTCATGCGACATTCATCGTCATGACGGCCTTTGCTACGATCGACACCGCGGTCAAGGCGATCAAGCTCGGCGCGGAAAGCTATCTCACCAAGCCACTCGAGCTCGATGCCGTCATCGCCATCGTCGACCGTGCGCTCGAGCGCACGAGGCTCAGCCGTGAGGCCGCCGAGCTTCGCCAGCGCGTCGACGAGCGCTTCCAGTTCGGCAACATCATCGGCGAGCACCCATCGATGCAGCGACTGATGAAGAACATCGCACAGGTGGCGGGAAGCCGCGCAACGGTGCTCATTCACGGCGAAACCGGCACCGGCAAGGAGCTCATTGCCGCCGCTATTCACCAAAACTCCAAGCGGAAAGACAGGCCGTTCATTCGGCTGAACTGCGCTTCACTGAGCGAGACTTTGCTCGAGTCCGAGCTCTTCGGCCACGAGCGTGGCTCGTTCACGGGCGCGATGGCCAGGCGGGAAGGTCGCTTCAAGCAGGCCGACGGCGGAACTTTGTTCCTCGACGAGGTGAGTGAAATCCCTCCCAACGTACAGATCAAGCTTCTTCGCTTCCTCCAAGAGCGGGAGTTCGAGCGCGTTGGCGGCAACGAGACACTCAAAGTGGACGTGCGTGTCGTGGCGGCGACCAACCGCGAGCTGAAGCACCGTGTCGATGAGGGGCGCTTTCGGGAAGATCTCTACTACCGGCTAAAGGTCGTACAGCTCGACGTTCCGCCGCTCCGCGTCAGGCGTAGCGACATTCCGCTTCTGGCGTACGGCTTCCTACGCAAGTACGCCGAGGAGAACGATCGCGCCGTGAAAGGGCTCACCGACGAAGCTCTTCAGCACTTGATGATTTACCCTTGGCCCGGCAACGTTCGCGAGCTGGAGAATGCGATAGAGCGGGCGGTAGTCATGTGTGAGAGCGATCTCATCCAGCGCGACGACCTCCCGACGTCCGCCCACGGCGAAATGCAAAACGGTTCGGTCATGGCCCTGATTCCTGGAATCACGATGTCGGAGCTCGAACGGATCGCGATCCTCCGCACATTGGACGCGGTCGACGGCTCTACTGCACGCGCCGCCGAGATCCTTGGAATCAGTCAGCGGAAGATCCAATACCGCGTCAAGGAGTGGGGCTACCAATCGCCCCCGCTCGACTAGCCCTACCTACCCCTTTAGCGGAATCCAAAAAGACGCTCGCGTCCCACCCTCCGGCGCAGGGACCAAGGTCGTGTGCCCGCCGTGCAAATCGACGATGCGCTTGACGATCGCCAGGCCGAGACCCGTCCCCGCGTCTTTGGTCGTGACGAACGACTCGAACGCCCGCTCGGCGAGCTCGGGGTTGATACCGGGGCCGTTGTCGATGATAGCCACCTCCCAGCGCCCACCGCGACTACGACTGGTGATTTGGATGCTCGGTTGCTGACGGTCGGCCACCGCTTCGACTGCGTTCGTGATGAGATTGTTGACCACTTGCTTCAAGCGGTCGCGCTCAGCCATGAGCTCTCGGGGAGCCCCGCCAATGTCGTCGATGAACTCGATGCCTTGGGACTCGATCTCCGGCCGTCGAAGCTCCATGACCTCGGTGAGCAACGAGAACGCGTCACATCGCACCGGATCGAGGTGACGGGCGCGCGCGAGGTTGAGAAAGTCGTCGAGCAGAAGGGACAAACGACGAAGCTCATCCTGCACGAGGTTGGTACGGCGCTCGATCTTCCGTCGAGCAGAGGCGTCCTTCACTCCTGCAGCGTTTCGTCGTAGCACATCAAGCTGCAGCTTCGCGGCGTTCAGGGGGTTCCGCACCTCGTGGGCAAGGCCCGCAGTCAGCCGGCCCATGACGGCAAGCGACTCGGCCTCGGCGGTCTTCTTGAGGACATAGTCCTCGCGATAGGTCTCCAGCATGATCGCCAACTCGATGTCGCAGATCTGGTCGACGGCCTGGTGGTCGAGGATTTGCCCGACCCCGTCGGTCGAGATCTCCGCAAGACCGCGATGCAAGCCAAAGCGAATCACGTTCATCGCGGCGAGCATGTACCGCTGCTCGAGCCCCACCTTCACGTGCATGCGGCCGATTCGCGCCCGCTTCTCGAAGTATTGCTCGTCGTAGGACCCGGCGAACAGCCCCTCGAGCCAATCGCTCAGCGAGAGCTTGAGCCGATTCACCTGCGACTTGTTCTTGAGGACCGCCCGCGCGCCGGGATCTTGAAGAATCGCTTCGTAGAACTGGTCGACGATGCCCGGGTAGAAGCGGCGCATCCCTGGCGCCATCGCCTGCAAGCGGCGCGCGGAAGCGTCGTCAAATCCCACGTACTGCCGAAGCGCGGGGAGCAGGCCGGAGTCGTCCATCACGTGTGGCTAAAAAATTGCGCCCTTCGTGTCAAGCGCTGAAATGAAGCCGCGCGCTCAAAACGCGTAAAGCCCGGGGAGTCGGACTATGCTGACGGGGCACTGGGCCTCCTCGACGAGGCGATTCAGGTCGGACCCGCTGATTTGATCCGCCGAGGCCATGAGCTGCACACCCACCAAGATGAGGTCGACACGCGATCGCTGCGCGCTCTGCAGCACGAAATCGGGCCACCGGCCTTCTTCATAAAGCTCGGCGCGGCAGCGCACTCCGCGATCGGCGCACCATTGACGTTGACGCTCGAGGAGTTGCCCCTCCTGGCGGAGCCTCGCCTCCACTTTCTCGCGCCAAAGGTCCGTATTGCCCTGCTCCGCAGGCGGAGGCTCGGAGCGCGAGCCGCCACCAGCCCCGCCGTAGGTCGACACCAACACGACCTCGCCATCCGTCGGACCTGCAATGAAGGCAGCGAAGGCTGCCAGCTTGTAGCTTGCTGAAGTCAAATCGGTGACTGCAAGAACGGTAGACACCCTGAGATCCATCAAAACCTAAATCGGACTTGGAGCAAGGGACGTGCCAGAATGAGAAGAGTGCAAAACGGGCGAGTTGCCTTCGCGGGGAGAGGAAATGGTTGCGGGGAAACGCAGCTGTGCGCAGTTTTTGCGTCGACCCATGCAGCTCGGATGGGCATGGCTACCCCGAAAAGGCGTCAGACCTCTTTTCGAAAAGGCTAAGCTCGCGGCTGTGGGGGATTCCCGGCGTCACCGCGGACCGCATCCCGAGGACGAGCATTTGTTCTCGAGCGAGGCCGTACCCCGACTGAAGCAGGCGGTCGACGATTTGAGCTGGCTGCGAACACGCGGCTACGCCGAGTCATCCGCGACCAAGCTCGTGGGCGACCGGTATGAGCTTCGCCAGCGCCAGCGCATCGCCGTCGGACGATGCGCGTGCGCGGAAGCCAAGCGCGCTTCACGCGCAGCGCGCGCGCGAGCACTCGAGGACATCGCTGGTGAAACCCTCCTAATCGATGGCCTCAACGTGATCACGACGATCGAAGTGGCGATCGCGCACGGCGTGCTACTCCTCGGACGCGACCAATGCATTCGCGACATGGCGAGCTTCCACGGAAGCTACCGCCTCGTTCAGGAGACCGAACGCGCCGTGGAAATCCTGGTCACCGTCGTCGACTCGATGCAGCCCGCGGAGGCGGTCGTCTACATCGACCGCCCGGTCTCCAACTCGGGACGCCTCGCCGAAGCAGTGCGGAAAGCCGCCAGCGCGATCGGATCGAGCCTCCGGGCACAAACCGCCGATGGAGTCGACGAGACGCTGAAGCGCTCGACCGCCGTAGCGGCTACCGCCGACAGCGCAATCTTGGATGCGTGCGGCGCTTGGCTAAACCTCGCCCGCATCGCCATTGAACGGCATCACAGCGAGGTTGAGCCGATCTGGCTACTCGACCTCTCGTAAGGGCTGAAGCTTGCCCAGGAATTCCAGCGTCGAAGAGAGAATGCGACTTCGATGGGGCTCCAACATGATCTCCATGTGCTCGCACTCGAGCTCGACGATGCTTGCCGACTTGCACCGCTTTGCGCGCCGGAGCGTTGGCGTTGGCGGATTGACCTTGTCGATCCTCGATGGGAACACGAGCACGGGGCGGGCGAACCGCCGCAACAGCAGGCCGGGAAGATATGTCCAAAAAAACAAAGCGATGCGCGCTGGCGTCTCGTAGTTGAAATCTCTTGGTACCATCGCCTGGTAGCCGGAAAAGGCGTCGGGCGACGTGAGGAGGCCGAGCTCTCCGGGCGGCGCTGCAAAGCGCACGGTGACGGGCGGCCGCCCGAACGCTGCCCCGAACAAATCGCGAAGGCCCCTGCCGACGATGCGGATGAAGCCCATCGGAGACCAGTATTTCATGGCCGCGAGCGTGCTGCTGAGTCCATCGAACATTGGAGCCACCGCGATGGCCGCTTTTACCTCGCTGTCGCGCGCCGCAAGCGTGAGCGCATGACCCGCGCCAAGAGAGAAGCCCCAAGTCACGACTCGTTTCGAATCGACCTCGGGCTGGGCGCGCGCAAAGGCGATCGCAGCACGCCAGTCCTCGACCTGTTTTCGGAACGAGACGAGTTGCCTTGGCGTACCCCCACTGTCGCCGAAGCCCCGGTAGTCGAACACGAGCACCACGTAGCCGGCTTCGGCGATGGGGATGGCAAAGTCCCGAAGCCTACATCGGCGTGTCAGACCGAACCCGTGTCCCATGACGATGCACGGCGCGGGACCGGGCGCTGCGCTAGGGACGAAGAGCCAGGCGCGGCAGAGGTCCCTGCCGCTTGGTAGCGCGACGTCGGTCTCATGAATAAGCAAGCGCTAAGACTCGACGATTTTCATCGCTTCATCAAGGTTCGCCCGCTTGGCGATCAACATTCGGAGCTGGATCAGCTTCGGCGGCCGATTGAAGGCGACAGCTGCCACGAGCCTGCCCGCGCGCGTGTAGAGCGCCACCAGCTTGTCGCCTTCCATGGGCCCAATCACGCTCAGATCGTCGGTGGGTCGAGGCCGGCCGGCGCCCTGAATCTTGATGTCGAACTGATCGGACCAGAACATTGGCGCTGACGAAAAGGGCTTCGCCTCGCTCGGCTCCCCGAGCAGCGTGCCGACCGCATGCCGCGCCTGCTCGACTGCGTTCGTCCAGTGCTCGACGCGCATCCGCTCCTCGAAGAGCGGGTTGTACCAATTGGCGACGTCGCCCGCGGCCACGATGCCTGGCACGCTCGCGGCGAGCGTCGCGTCGCAGCGAACGCCATCGTCGAGCTCCACGGCCGAACCCTCGAGCCACGACACCGAAGGGACCATGCCAATCCCGACGACGGCGAGGTCACACTCGACTGTCGTTCCGTCGTCGAGCGTCAATCCGGTGACACGGGTCGTCCCTTCAAAGCGCTCGACCTTCCGGCCGCACAGGACCCGAACGCCTCTGCGTTCGTGGGCTTGCTGCAAGATCCGCCCGAGCTCGGGACCGAGCGTCCGGGCAAGAGGCGTCTCCAAGGCCTCGATCATCGTGACGTCCAAGCCGAGTTGACGCGCGGATGCCGCGACCTCGGCCCCGATGAAACCCGCACCGATCACCGCCACGCGGGGTTTGGCGCTGAGAGCGGCGCGGATTGCCAAGGAGTCGTCGAGGGTCCGCAAGGTGAAGACCCCGTCGAGCTCGGGTTGATTCGGAAGGCGTCGGGCGCGTCCCCCGGTCGCAATCAGGAGTCTATCGTAGGGGACCGTGTCGCCACCTTCGAGGCTTACCTCACGCTCGTCGGTGCAGAGCCCGATTGCGCGTCGGCCTAACATGAGCTCGACGCTCAAGTCCTCGTAACTGCCGCGCCGAAGCGCGATACGCTGCTCCGCCCACTCGCCACGAAGAACCTCCTTCGACAACGGAGGCCGGTCGTAGGGGAGGTGCGGCTCATCGCCAATCAGGACGAGCTGACCCTCGAACTTGGCTCGCCGAATCAGCTCGACAGCGCGTAGCCCCGCAAGGGACGCGCCGACGACGGCGATCTTCGCGGGGTGGCTCATCGATCGTAGCGGTCGCTCTTCTGGTGGCTCATCGAAAGAGCCTGCGTGAACAGCGTCCTCAGGTCCTTAGCGGCGCCCCGAGCAACCTGAAAGAGACCCGCAACGAGCTCTGCTCGGTCCTTCGGAACGGACTCCAGATATGAGGCGACGCGGGGAGGTGGGACCGAGGACTCGGGACGTGGGGGCACAGCGTAACGTGACTCTGTCACCACGGGGCTTACGCCGGAGCCCCGTGAAGGATGCGGAGCGCCCTCTTCTCGGGGTGGCGCCGACACCGGCGCTGCTGCCTTCTTGGCTCGGGGGCGCGCCGGCGTCGTCGGTCGGGTCGCGCTTGCGGGCGCAAGGGTCGATCCTCGCTTCTTGCCCGGCGCTTTGCTGGCTCGCTTCTTGGCGGTCTTCTTGGCATGCGTGCCCCGTGCGGACGTAGTCGCTTTGCGGGGAACCTTGCTCGTTCGCTTCTTCGCTGGAGCCTTGCTGGTTCGCTTCTTCGCTGGAGCCTTGCTCGCCCGCTTCTTCGTCGGTTGCTTGGTCGCCATGGCGTCTCCCGAAGGGGTCACCTTATCCGAATCGTTCTGGCTCGCAACCTCGACGACGGCGTCAGCCTTCGACGACGTACACGAGCTCTATCTGCTCGGGACGGGCTGGCGCCTTCTCGGAGGCGGGAATCACGCCGACCTCCTGGTAGCCAACTGATTCGAGAACCCCCACCATGAGGGAATCCCGCGTCGGCACTCGGGCAAACAGATACTGGAGTGGCGTGCGCACGGCATGGCGGATCGCATGGGTGGCCAGCATGCGACCGAGGCTCGCGCTCTGACGGCCGAGACAGGTGGTCGCTTCACCGGTCAGCCGCCGGCTCGCAGGATCGCTCGCAAACGCCGAAAGCATTTCCCAGCCGACGATTGCCCCCTGCCCGTTCTCGGCGACCCAGAACTGGAACACCTCGTCTTGGGCCAGCAGTGCCCGCTCGAAAAACGCCGACAGGCGAAGCTCGCTCGGAAGCAGGCCGTCCCAGTACTCCGCGTGCGTTTCACAAACCCGCAAGACGCCCCCCAGGTCGGCTGCGCCTCCCTGCCTGATCAACAGCCGGTTTCCCGGCGGGATCGTCGAGGTCCGAAGCACCGGACCCTCTCGTATATCCCGAGGCGCAGTGCTTCGGCAATCCCCCCGATCGGCAGGCCCATATGGTTTGAATGTGGGTGTAAGATTGCATCTCTGGTGCTCGCGTTGATTTCCTGCGCCTCTTCCGATCGCCTATAGTAATGGGTGATGCCCCGAGCCCGTGACTCGATCATGCCATTCGTTCGCAACGGGGTGGATAAGGCCGCGAACCGGGTCTCGCGTCTTGGCTATGGGTTCCTTCCATGGGTCGTGCAGAGTTGGCGTGATGTGCACGTCGAGCACAACGTGCCGTACCGTCGACCGCGTCGGCGCTCTCATCTGCTCGACGTCTATCGGCGGAAGGACGCACTCGGACAACTTCCCTCTATCCTCTACATCCACGGTGGCGCTTTCTCGATGATGTCGAAGGACACCCATCGAATCATGGCCTACGTGCTGGCGGCCCAGGGCTATCAGGTCTTCAACATCAACTACCGGCTCGGCCCGGTGCACTCGTATCCTCGCCCGCTCAAAGATGCGATGGCCGCGTTCGAGTGGATGCTCGACAACGGTGCGAAGTACGGCGCCGACACCAATCGCGTGGCCGTCATCGGTGAGTCGGCGGGCGCGAACCTCGCCGCTGCGCTCGCGTACTGCGTCACTCACCCGCGACCCGAGCCCTTCGCTCGCCGTATCTTCGAGCGCGACGCCACTCTGTCCTGCGTCGCGCCGCTCTACGGTCTTCTTGATCTCTACGACGTCGAGCGCTTCTGGCGTGACCCGAAGAAGAACGAGCGCATGGCAGGGTGGATCAAGGGCGAGATCCGAGGGACGGCGTATTCGTATCTCGGCCGACGCATGAATCGCGCACTCCAGTTCCCACTAGCGAGCCCGCTTCGCTTGTTCGAGCGAGCCCCTGTCGATGGAAGCCGGCCGCTACCGCCATTCTTCACGACCGTTGGGACAGCCGATCCGCTGCTGTCGGACACGATTCGGCTGAGCGACGCGCTCCACAAGCGCAACACCGAGTGCGATCTCCACGTCTTCCGCGGGGAGATCCACGCATTCAACGTCATGCTTTGGCGCGCGGCTGCACGGGAGCAGTGGGGCGCGCTGTTCGGCTTCCTCGAGACGCACTTGCACGGCACGAGCCGAGACGCCCCGGCGGAAGCGCCGCACTACGTCTCGCTCGCCGAGACATTCGCCGAGTAGTCGCGGGTCTCGACCATGTCGGCGTAGGGAAGCGGCTCGATCGCCCTGCCCCGATGACTCGCCCAGGCGCGCGTGAACACGGCCCCCATCAGAAAGATCTGCGTCGTGTAGTAGATCCAAAGGAGCAACAGGATGAGCGATCCGGCGATGCCGTAGACGGACCCGGGGCTCACTCGGCCGAGGTAGAGGCCAATGAGGAAAGAGCCTCCGAGGACGAATAGACAGGTGACAGCGGCACCAACCCAGACATCCCGCCACGAAATCAGCGCGTCGGGCAACCAGCGGTAGACGAGCGCGATCAACGGAGCCAGGACTACAAACGCGCTCCCGAACTCCGCCAGCGTCAACATGTGGCTGTTGTCACCGAAGAAGTGCGCGGCCGCGCTGGCCCCGGAGTGGAGCACGACCAGCGCGATCAGCGAGCTGCCGAACACCAACACCATGGCGAACGCGAGCAATCTTCGCTCCACGAGCTGAAGCCTCTCCGCCCTGGTCGAGTGCACCAGCAGCTTGGGGCGAATACCCCACATGTGGTTGAGCGCGCGCCTGAGCATCGAAAACAGACGCGCGGAGATGTAGAGCATGAAGAGCGCGCCCAGGACTGGCGCGGTATAGCTGATGGCTTCGTCGCCGAGGCGGACGATGCTGTCTACCAGAAATACCGCCATCTCCGGACCTAGAAACACCTCGATCTGGCCCACGAGCTGCTCGCGCGCAGCAGCTTCGGGCATGACAAACGAGGCGATCAACAAGGCGACCACACCCAAGGGTGCGATCGCCAAGGACGCATAGAACGCGATCGCACCGGAGAGCAATCGCCCATCATGCGATGCGAAGTACCGCCAAGTCTCGATCAAGAGCGAGACCATGGTGCGTCAGTAGCGGTAGTAACTCGGCTTGAACGGTCCGGTGGCGGGAATGCCGAGGTATTCGGCCTGTGCATCCGTGAGCTTGGTGAGCTTGACTCCGAGCTGACCGAGGTGGAGCTGCGCGACCTTTTCGTCGAGCTCCTTCGAAAGCACATACACCTTGCCGTCCTCGTAGCGATCCCGCTCGGTCCAGAGCGAGAGCTGCGCGAGAACCTGGTTGCTGAACGAGTTGCTCATGACGAAGCTCGGATGGCCCGTCGCGCAGCCGAGGTTCACCAGCCGACCCCGCGCGAGCACGGTGATGCGTTTTCCGTCGGGGAAAATGAAGTGATCGACCTGCGGCTTGATCGGTTCTTCCACGATGTTGTTGGCGGAGTCGGTGAGCCAAGCCATTTGGATCTCGGAGTCGAAATGACCGATGTTGCAGAGGATCGCCTCGTTCTTCATCACCTTCATGTGCTCGCCGGTGACGACGTCGCAGCACCCAGTCGCGGTGACGAAGATGTCGGCGATCGGCGCTGCTTCGTCCATCGTGACGACCTGGTAGCCTTCCATCGAGGCCTGGAGGGCGCAGATGGGGTCGATTTCGGTCACGAGGACTCGCGCGCCCGCGCGAGCCATCGCCTGGACGCAACCCTTGCCAACGTCACCGTAGCCCGCAACGACCACCACCTTGCCGGCGATCATGACGTCGGTCGCGCGCTTGATGCCATCGACCAACGACTCGCGGCAGCCGTAGAGGTTGTCGAACTTCGACTTCGTTACCGAGTCGTTCACATTGATCGCAGGGCACTTGAGCGAGCCATCGTTCTGCATGTCATAGAGTCGATGCACGCCCGTAGTCGTCTCCTCGGAAAGGCCGATGATGCGGTTCGGACCTTCGAAAAGCTCCGGATACTGCTGATGCACGATCGCGGTGAGATCCCCGCCATCGTCGAGCAACAGGTTCGGCGCCTTACCGCCCTCGAACGCGCGGATCTGCTGGTGGATGCACCAGTCATACTCCTCTTCGGTCTCACCCTTCCACGCGAACACCGGTACGCCGCTTGCGGCGATGGCCGCGGCTGCGTGGTCCTGGGTCGAGTAGATGTTGCAGCTGGTCCAGGTCACCTCTGCGCCGAGCTCGCGCAGGGTCTCGATCAGAACGGCCGTCTGGATGGTCATGTGAAGACACCCGGCGATGCGGGCGCCCGCGAGGGGCTTCTGGGCGCCGTATTCTCGTCGAAGCGCCATCAATCCCGGCATCTCGTGCTCGGCGATGGCGATCTCTTTGCGACCCCAGCCCGCCAACGAGAGGTCGGCGACTTTGTGCTTCAGATCTGGATTTGGGCTCATGATAAATTCGTCTCCTCGTTGTCTCCGCGGCGCGCTGCGAGCACCTGCCACTGCAAATGGGCGTCGGGGCCAGGCCCGTATCGCGTCGCGGGAATTGCAAATACTTCAGCGTCAATCAAGCCGGCTGAGCCGGCGAATCCAATTAGCTCCTTACGCTCGAATCCGAGCCAAAGGTCGGCTCGGTGGTCGCGCATCGTCTCGTCGTCATGGGCGCTGTAGTCGATGACGACCACCTGCCCACCCGGCTTCGCGAGGGACGCGAGCAAGGACACCACCTTTTGTGGCTTTGGCGCGTGGTGAAGCAAGCGCACCGCGAACACGGCATCGGCGCCGCCAAGCGCTGCAACGCGCGATGAAACCACCGAGTCGTCGTACTCGGCTTGGATGAGCTCGACGTGCTCGTAGTGCCGATTCGACAATCTGCGCTGGGCGGCTTTGACCTGTTCTTCGGAGCGATCGACCGCAACCACCCGATCGAACAGGGGCGCGAGAAGCTCTATCAGCGTCCCATCGCCCGTCCCAACGTCGACCGCAAGGCCTCGCTGCGGCACGAGTGTACGAAGCGCGGTGAGGTACGCGGACCACTCGCCGAGCCCGGCGCCCGGAGCTTGACTCGGCGGCTGCTCGAAAAACGCGCGCGCCTCGTCATCGCGAGCACGAATCACTTCAGCCACACGCGACAGGCTTCCGTCGCGGGAGCAGAGCTCTCGACCAGAGCGCACCGCGTCGGCGAGCACCGGATCGCCATTGAGCTCGGGCGACAGGCGCGCGAACGCGCGCGTACCTTGGCGACGCACCGCAACCAGGCCCGCCTCACGCAAGAGCTTGAGGTGCTTCGACACGTTCGGTTGGGCTTCGCGCGTCAACTCGGCGAGCTCGCCGATCGACAGCTCGTCCTCGGAGGTGAGACCGAGCAGACG
>Ga0111160_1097_pt1 | contig 13218 bp, 10 predicted proteins | sample DeeMarSeWOR28_12_FD_80265 | JGI IMG/M metagenome (GOLD analysis project Ga0111160, IMG submission 80265) | Myxococcales bacterium SG8_38_1
CCTGATCATGTACCTGCTGACGCAGGCCTACTTCCTAACCTATCATACGACCGCGGTCGTCGTGTTGCGCCGCATACGGACGTCCCGTCTGCCCATCGGCAAGATGCTGTGGCCAGTCTTGCTGTTCGCCGTCGCCTATTTCTGGGCATGGATGGAGACCAAGGCGATGGCCAACCCGTGGATCGAGAGTCAGTTCTACTACAAAGACATGGAGCGCATGCTGGCGTTCGGCTCGCTCTTCTACTCGCTCTACTTCATCGCGAGCTTTCCGATCTTCTACAACCTCGACGAGGGCAGGGACACCAGCTGGAGCCTCACGAAGACGGCGGCAGCCGGGCTGTCCGCAACTTCCTGCTCGATTTCGCCGCAGCGATTTTTGGCCCGCTGACCTAAGACTGCTACACCGCTAGGCGGAGCAGCAATGGCGAAGGAAATCGAAATCAAAGGCGCCTACGAGCCCCGATTCGAGCCCGTCGCGGCGTTGATGCGCAAGCAGATAAACCACTATGGTGGCGGTGCGGCCGCGGCGGTTTTTCTCGAGGGCAAACCCGTCGTCGACATCTGGGCGGGGCCCAGTCGGAGCGATGGGACACCGTGGCAACGGGACACGATGTCCATCTGCTATTCCGGAACGAAGGGGATCGCCGCGACGGCCATCCATATGCTCGCGTCCGAGGGGCGGATCGACTACGAAGCGCGCGTCGCTGACTACTGGCCGGAGTTCGGCTGCAACGGAAAGGAGCTCATCACCGTTCGGCAGCTCCTGTCGCATCAAGCGGGGCTTCACAAGCTCACACACCTCGTCGAAGAAATAACAGACATTCTCGATTGGGACTTGATCGTGTCGCGGCTCGAAAAGACAGAACCAGACTTTCATCCCGGCACCGCGAATGCTTATCAGGCCGTCACATTCGGCTGGTTGGTCGGCGAGTTGATTCGTCGTGTTTCGGGTCTGACCGTTCCCGAGCTCATCAAGCGGCGCATCGTCGAACCTCTCGGGCTCGATGGCCTTTACGTCGGCGAAGCGGACACCCAGATGGACCGCCTTCCTGATTTCGTCGGGCTTCCCGATCTCCAACGCAGTGCCGCAAAGCCATTGGCGATGGACTATCGCGTGCCGTTTTGGATTCGTGGCGAGCGTGTGCGCGACCTTTGGCGCCGAGGGCTCACCCCCAAGAACGCCAAGCAGCTCTTTACCCACCCATCCTTCTGGGAGGCGTGCCTCCCCGCGATGAACGGTGTCGCCACCGCGAGGTCGCTGGCAAAGATGTACGCGGTGTTGGCGATGGGCGGCGAGCTAGACGGTGTCCGGCTGGTCAACGAGGACATCATTCGCAAGGCCTCCGAAGTGCAGACGCGTCGCGCGGACAGGGTCACGATCTACCCGCTTCATTGGAAACTCGGCTACCACCGCGCGGATGCTTCCATACTCGCCGTGCCGGAGGCGTTCGGGCATTTCGGACTTGGCGGCGCGGGAGGTTGGGCCAACCCCGAGCTCGAGCTCTCGTTCGCCTTTCTGCACAGCGGCTTCCCGGTCACGGTCCTCGGCCAGACTCGCACCGTGATGATGACGGCAGCGGTCTACGAATCGCTTGGCGTCTACAAGGGCGTTTGCCATACCCTGCGGCACGGACCGATGGTAGATCTGATCCCGAAGCGCGCCTGACGTGCGTGGATTAGGGGGGACGTGAGCGAGAAGATCGGCGTAATCGGGGGTGGAATCGCAGGAGTCGGGGCGGCCTGGTCCCTCCACCGCGCGGGGTACGAAGTCGAGCTGTTCGAGAGGGGGCCGACGCTCGGCGGCAACGCGAAGACATTTCGTTGGACGACCAAGGAAGGTCATGCCGACTCGCCCCTGCTCGTCGTCGCGTGGCCACAGATGTACTACCACAACTACGAGCTACTTCTCCGCGAGCTCGGCGTGGGGATCACGACATTACCAATCTCGTATTTCGTCCAAACGCCGGACGGTCACTTCTGTCAGGATGGCCAGACTTCCATCGCGCGTCGCTTTTCCGGCCAGTTTCGGAGATGGAAGCGGCTCGTCGCGTTCGTGACGAAGATCAACGACTTCTTTCTTACAAAGAAGACGCACGAGTCCCTCTACCACTTCTCGTATTTCAATCCCCTCAACCTGATCCCGCTCTACTGGTTGGCCAGGCTCTTCGGGATCTCGAGCGCGTTTTGGGACACGATATTCGTTCCAATTCACTGCGCCAGCTTCATCACGACGTCGATGAAGAGCGTTCCTGCGGTGATTCTCCCGCTGCTCGAAAGCATCGTGCCGCTCGAACAGCCGACGCAGATGGGTACCTGGGTGGGCGCGCCGCGCCAGGTGTTCGACCGAATGACCGAGTCCTTCATGGACAAGGTGCACACCGACCACGAGATCACCAGTGTGAAGCGGGAGCGAGGCCGCTACATCATCGCGGACAAGCACGGACGCAGCTACGAAGCCGACAAGGTGATCTTTGCGTGCGACGCTACTTCCACGCTAAATGCGCTCGAATCTCCGACCTGGCTTCAGCGGACACTCTTGGGCAATACGCGATACGTCGACGACATCGATCCCACGTTCGCGAAGTTCGTCATCCACTCCGACACGAGCGTGCTCCCGGAGAAGCATCGAGAGCGAATTCTCTCGAGCTTCAACACGTATTCGGAGATCGACGAGACAGGAGCGCTCGAGTGCACGTTCGTGATCTCTGCTCAAAACCCGAGCACGAAGGACGCCGGTGTTCCGATGCTGGTCACGTTCAATTCTCGCAAGGCGATCGACAATGTGCAGAAGCGGCTCGATTTGCCGCATTCCGTGCACGCCGTGGGGCTGCGAAATCTGCTCATCATGTCGATGTCTCGCTACCTGCAGGGCAAGAACGGCCTCTACTACTGCAGCACGTTCACCACGCCCGAAGGTGCGCACGATCTCTCGTTCATGTCCGGCCTCGTCGCGGCTCGCGCGGTGGGCGCTCCGTATCCGTTTTCGCGCGACAACGAGAATGCCGTTGCGGACTTCCAGTTGATGCAACGGATGATGCTGAAGCGCGCTGATCGGTGTGACTAGAGAAAGACGGCGTACGAGCCTTCGAGGATGAGCCGCACGCTCGTGTAGAGGCCCAATAGGGGGAAGATCAACCACAGTAGGTTGCTGACGCCGACGAAAAGCAAGACGTCCCGCACGCTATGGCCTCTGTGCCGGTCGTTGTTGAAGAACTGAAAGAAGTAGACGGCCGTTCCGTAGAACATCTGCCAGAAGATGATGATTCCAACGATGCCAAGGACCCGCGGTGGAACGAGGTTGAACGTCATGCCGAAAGCAAAGAGTGTCGCTGGAAGAATTGTCGTGAAGCCGTTGCCCACGTCGATGTTGTAGCCAAACGATCGACGATCGGAGTATCCGGGATCGAACAGCGAGTACGTCGACCAAATTCGAGTCCACTCGCGAAACGAAAAGATGCGCAGGATTGGAATCGGACGAGAGAACACCTGAGCCACGGCGGCCATCTCACGGCCACGATAGGGCTCGCGGATTGCATCGTACTCCGCCTGAATCTGATCTTGCTCGACGAAGAGCGCGATCTCCCACCAAGCGATCATGACATTGACGACGAGAAAGAACGCCAACCCAATCTGCGTGATGTTGTAGAGGCCGTGCGTTCGTTGATGCAGCCAGATGTGAAGCCCGGTGCCGGCGACGACGACGACGCCAATGACGAATGCAGTGGGGATTGTGAGGCCTCGCGATTGCGTGCTGGGTTCCATCGACTTTCTCCGTAGCCAGACGGTGCGTCCGTACTATGCTCCGCGCGGAGGCTAGCAAAATGAGCGCCGTAAAGCAGTTGGGATACTTGGTCTTCGAGGTCAGCGACCTTGCTGCTTGGCAGGACTTCGGCACGAAGATCCTCGGGCTTCAGGTGGTCGATGAGCAGGGCGACGCTGGCTTTTCCCTGCGAATGGACAGCTATCCGCAGCGTTTTTTCATCGAGCACGGGCCTGCGGATGACCTCGCCGCGATCGGTTGGGAGGTCGAGGGGGCCGCCGAGCTGGAGCAGATCGCGGAACGCCTTCGAGGCGTAGGGCACGCAGTCGTACAGGGAACTGCAGAGCAGGCAGCGCGAAGAAACGTCGAGGCGCTCATTCAATTCAGCGACCCAGCCGGGAATCCGGTGGAAGTCTTCCATGGTCCGAAGCTTCCCGACGAGGCGTTCGTCTCCGAGGTCGTCGAGGGCGGTTTCGTCGCGGACGAACAAGGGTTCGGCCACGTGGTCGTGGTTTCGAAAGACGACGCTGCGCACGAGGCGTTCTACGCCAAGATTTTTGGGTTGAAGCTCAGTGACTACATTCGCTGCGAGTACTTCGGCCACAAGATCGACGTCACCTTCATGCACGCGAACGCGCGTCACCACTCGCTCGCGTTCGGAGGTGGGCAGCTCAAGCGGATCCATCATTTCATGGTGCAGGCCAAAACGATGGACGAGGTCGGCAAATGCTACGACCGGTTCCTCTTCTCGGGGGGCATGGTGCATCAGACGCTCGGGCGGCATCCGAACGACAGGATGTTCTCCTTCTACGGTTACACGCCGTCCGGCTTTCACTTCGAGTTCGGGGCCGGCGCCATCGAGATCGAAGACGGTTGGCAGAGCACGACGTACGGCAAAGTCAGCGAGTGGGGACACCATCCACCGCAGCTCCTGACGAAGGCGTACCGCCGCGCCAAGGAAGCCCGCGACAAGAAGGGCTGAGCGGTGGACCAGCCCCGGCCTTTGGGCTAGAACACGTTCTACTCTGAGGGCGAAGACATGGTCGTAAAAGCAGTTCCCGAAGGAAAATACGCCGAGGTCGGTGGCGGCATCACGATGCACTACCACGAGGCCGGCAGCGCAGAGCGGGGCAGCGTGCTGTTCATCCATGGCAGCGGGCCCGGCGCCAGCGGATGGAGCAACTTCAAAGGGAACTACCCATTCCTCGCAGAGCACGGCTACCGGACGATCGTGCCGGACACGATGGGCTACGGCTATTCGACCAAGCCCGAAGAAGGCGCGTTCTCGCTCTCGGACGTGGCGGCGCAGTACAAAACACTTCTCGATTCGATCGGCGTGAGCCGGGCGACGGTAGTCGGGAACTCCCAGGGCGGCGCCATTGCGATCACGATGGCACTCGAATACCCGGAGCTCGTCGACAAGCTCGTGCTGATGGCGCCCGGTGGTCTCGAAACGCGCGACACGTACATGGCGATGGAAGGGATCAAGGCGATGATCCGCGTCCTCTACAAAGAGGGCATCAGCAAGGAGACGATGCGCAAGGTCTTCACCTTGCAGCTACACGACGAGTCGAAGATCACCGAAGAGGTCATCGAAGAGCGCTACCAAGTCGCTATGACCCAACACAAAGACAACATCGCGCGCATCCAGGTCGCCAACCAAGAGGATCGTCTCTCCGAGATCCAGTGCCCCGTGCTCTGTTTCTGGGGCGCCAACGATAAGTTCTGCCCCCCGACCGGCGCAGCCAAGATTGCAGCGAGTTGTCCAAACTCGCGTACCATGCTCATCGCGAGCTGCGGCCACTGGGTGATGGTCGAGTACCAAAAGCTCTTCAACGAGCTAACGCTGAAGTTTTTAGAAAACGACCTCGGCTAGGCCTTTTACTTGTCCCCGGCTACAGCTTTTTCTACGGCTTCTAGGAGGCTTTTGCTGTAGAGGCGGCCGGTGAGGTTCTCGCGGGTTTGCGCGGCGGCTGCGTCCCAGGCGGCCTCGTGAGGCGACGTGTCGACGACGGTAATGCCTCGCTTCACGAGTGACGCGTAGGCCCGATCGTCGTCGCGCCGGGCGAGCGTCTCACTGGCTTTGGCCGCTCGCCTCGAGGTGTCGAGTAGAACCTCTTGGTCGTGCTCGCTCAACGCGTAGAACTTCTCCTTCTTCATGAACGAGCCTCCGATGATGATGCCGAAGTTCTGCTTGGCCATGAAGTTCAGACGCGTGTACCACTGCATGGCCACCGCAGCGAGAGCGGAGGCCGGCACGGTATCGACCATCCGTGTTTGAAGGCCACCGTAGACTTCGGGTGCACCCATGCGGACAGGATTGGCACCGATCACGTTGATGTACTCGGCAAAGACCGGGTCGTCCTTCCAAGCCCAGGGGCGGAGCTTCTTGAGGTCTTCGGGCTTGGCGAACTCGTCCGACGAAAAGAGCCGATTCTTGCCGGCTTCTCCCCAGTTCAAGACGACGAAACCGTTGTCTTCGAAAAGCTTGGCGAACCGCGGGTCGAGCGCGGTGCGCGTCCGTTCGAGCTCGTCGTACTCGGTGATCAAGCCGGGCGCAGCGAGCACCAGCACCGGGCGGGCCACCATGCCGAGTCCGGTCGTCGTCACGCCAGCAGCGTCCATCTGCCCCGCGCGCACCTTCCGAACGAAGTCCCGCTCATCGCCCTGGCTTCCGCCCGAGTAGAAACGGAGCTCGACGCGGCCCTCCGTGCCGTCCTTGAGGCTTCGGTTCCAGGCCTTCATCACCTTCATGAACGCCGAGCCCGCAGGAGCCAGAGATGCAAAGCGGATGACAGTCTGCGAGGCAGCACCAGCCCGTGGTGTGGATACCGCGCCGGGTAAGAGAAATGCGCCTGCGGCGAGGAGCATCACGAATACGTTCTTGATTTTGATCATACTGAGCCTGCGGAGAGTACGGGGCCTCGGGTGGCCTCATCTCCAGACGGCGCCCGAGCCTCGAGTATTTAGAGGAAAGAGGCTCGGTTACAAGGCCTTCGCTCGGAGGAGCTTGGCGGCTCGATACCCGATCAGCATGCTGGGGGCGTTAAGTGCCGAAACGGGGGTCCAGGGAATCACCGAAGCGTCCGCCACCCTAAGCCCAGTGACGCCGCGGAGCCGAAGCTCGCTATCCACGGCATCCGCCGACCGCGTCCCCATGCCGCAGCTGCCCGCGAAATGGTAGGTCGTGATCGTGTTTTTGCGGATGTAGTTGGCAATCGCGTCGTCGTTCTTCACACGCGAGCCTGGCATGAGCTCTTTGGCGCCCCAATCGACGAGCCCCTTGGACGCGCCGATGCCGCGCGCGATCCGAACGCCCTTGATCATCGTTTGCATGTCTTCGGGATCGGAGTAGTAAGCCGGGTCGATGAGCGCTTGCTTGCTGACATCCGTGCTCTCTAGGCGAAGCGTTCCGCGGCTCTTTGGTTTTCCGAGGATCAAAATGATTCCGAACATGTGGTCCGTGAAACGCTGAACGCCGCCGATCTTGAACGCGCCGCCGATCATCGAGCGAGCCATCGATCGGCTTCGTGGCCCATAGAGCGCGTGCGGAATTACCTTCGGCGGCAGCATCCGCTGCATCATCTGCCGCATCGCTGAAGGCGCCGGCCAGTACACGTAGCAGGTATCGCTTTGAGACGGCGGAAGATCGCTCTCGGTGTTGGTGCGAAAGAAGCTGTAGAGCTGCGGATAGAAGCAGTCGATGTCGCGCCTCGTTTTGTAGAACACCGGCACGTTCGGATGATCGTGGAGACCGGCACCGATGCATGGACGATCCGCCACGACCGGGATCCCGAATTCGCGGAGGTGGTCCGCGGGCCCCACGCCCGAGATCATGAGGAGCTTGGGAGTCTCGAGCGCGCCTGCACAGAGCACGATCTCACGAGACGTGCTCGCACGCTTGAGCTCACCGTCGTGCTCGTATTCGACGGCGCGTGCCCGCTTGTCGGCGGTGAAAACGACCCGGTGTGCTCGCGCGCTGGTCAGGATGGTCAGGTTTTCTCGGGGGCCCGCTTCCTTGATGAATGCAACATATGAGCTTCGTCGCTCGTCTCCTTCGTACGACATCCACTCGTAGCCGATGACGTTGCTCATGTCGCCGTCGTTGAGCTCTTCTTTTCGCGTGAATCCGTGCTCTTCGGCGGACGCGATGCACGCTTCGGTCCAGCGAGTGGGCGAGCGCCGGTGTGGTCTCAGCGTTTGTTCGATCGCTTCGAAATCGCCTTGGACCTCATCCCAGCTCCATCCGTCGGGCCACTCGGCATAGTCTTCCCTGGAGCCGCGCGTGTAGACCATTCCGTTCACTGATCCGCTCCCGCCCATCACCGTGCCGGTTCCTGCAAAGATGCGTTGCTTCGCAGCGTGCGCTTGCGGCACCGAAAAGCGCTCGCCCATCACCTGGTCGTTGATGAACGCTTCCTTGTAGCCGGCTGCCGCGAGGGTTTCTGGGTGGTCCTCGGCCGAAGGCCCGCTCTCGAGCAGAAGCACGCGCAGAGCGGGGTCCCGGGCAAGCTCGGCAGCGACGATGCAGCCTGCGGAGCCGCCCCCGACGATGATGTAGTCGTAGCTGTCGGTCATTTCCGGATGCCGAGCAGCTTCAAGAGACCTCGCCATCGCTGCCTGATCCCACGCCCGTACACGAGCTCGATGAGCCCCCCGAACCTGTCGTATTGCGCCGGGGTCACTGGATACATCTTGTTGGGCTGGTGAATCGGGAAACGATCGTCGACGACTGCCTTGATGTTGCACATCGCCCGAAGACCCTCCCGGCCGTTCATTCGGCCGAAGCCGGACTCTTTCACACCCCCGAACGTGAGGTCTTGAGCCATGTAGGTGATGCCGCCGAACTCGTTGATCGCGCTCATTCCCGTCTCGAGCTCCGCAGCAATCTTTCGCGCACGCTTCCGGTTCTTGGAAAAGATCGAGGATGAAAGACCATACGAGACGTCATTGGCGACCTCGACGGCATGCGCGTCGTCGCGGATCCGCATCAGTAGCATCACGGGGCCGAACACCTCTTCACGGGCGATGTCCATATCGGCCGTAACATCCGCGAGAATCGTGGGCTCGAAGTAGTCGCCCGTGTCGGCGAGCACGCGCTTACCGCCCGCGACCAACCGGGCTCCTTGCGCAATCGCTCCGTCCACGGCCCTTTCGATGATGTCGAGCTGGAGTGGCGTGATGATGGCGCCAACATCGACCACCCCGTCGCGGCTGCTCCCTTGCTTGAACGCTCCCACCAACTCAGCCGCGCGCTTTTCAAACGCGTCGTACAAGCGATCGTGGACGAGGATCCGCTCGGACGCGACGCAGTTTTGGCCACAATTCACGTAGCAGCCGGCCAGCGCCGCGTGGACCGCCTGCTCGAGCGCGGCGTCTTCACACACGATGAAAGCGTCCTTGCCTCCGAGCTCCATCACGACGGGCGTCACCCGTTCCGCGCTCCCCTCGATGACGCGCCGCCCGTTCTTCACCGAACCAATGAATAAGATCGTGTCCACGTCGGCACGCACCAGCGCTGCGCCAGTTGCCCCGTACCCTTGCACGGCTTGGATCAGATCCGGGTTATGCCCGGCGGCTTCGAGCACATCGCGAAACGCATCGATGAACCGGGCGCTCGACCAGGCGACCCACTCGGACGGTTTGATGACGATTGCGTTGCCCGCCATCAGAGCAGGGATGATCGGGTTGACTATGTTCTGGTAGGGGTAGTTCCACGGCGTGATCGCGGCGACGACGCCGAGCGGGTGGTACTCGAGGCGCGCCTTCTTGTGCAGCAGCAACCCCGATGACACGCGCTCTGGGCGAAGGTGCTTCTCGCCGTTCTTGATCATCCAGCGGAACTTCTCGCAAGTCGTCCAGATCTCGCCTAAGAGCGCGTTCTCGCGTGTCTTGCCCGAGTCGCGTTGGATCGTCGCGCAGATCTCGTCTTTGTGTTCGACGGTGTACGCCATGAGCGCACGCAGCACGTTGCGGCGCTCTTCGAACGAGGTCTTTCGCCATTGCTTTTGCGCAGTCTTGGCCCGCGCGACGGCAGCGCTGACGTCGGCCGGCGTATCAACGCGAAGCTCTCCGAGTGCTTCTCGGGTGGCAGGGTCGGCGCACGGGATCTGTGTCGGCTGCTCGACGGGAGCAGCGCCCGGCTCAGCCTGCATCGGAATAGTCATTCTGATTTCCGTGTCTAGTATTCCGGTCCGGATTTGTCAACGGAACCTAGACGACCAGGGGAACGCCGTAGGTTTGGCAGTAGCCCCCGAATCGCTCTCGGATCTCCCCGATCCGCAGCCCGAAATCGTCGAGCTCGTAGCGATGGGCACCGTGCTTGCCGCGCGGGTTGTTCTCCAGAAATGCCTGCATCCGGTTCTCGACGTCGTCCGACCACGGCATCTCGAATCGCTCATAAGCGCCGCGCAAAGCGGCGACCGGATCGGCAATCACATCTTCGAAGTGGATGTCGACGAACTGAGCGGGCTCGTTGCCATGCTTTTCGCGAACTGCCATCGCGTGATCGAGCGACTCGGCCCACCATTCCAATTGTTCTCGCCCCACTGATACGGCATCGACGCTGTCAGTCACGATGCCGCGGATTGTGTAGATCAAGCTCGCGAGCGAGGGGATGGTCTTCGCCGGGTCGCGATGCGTGAAGATCAGCCGCGCGTCAGGGTACTCGTCGAGCAGCGCGTCGAGGGTTCGCAGATGCACCGGGCTCTTGAGCACCCAGCGATCCTTCATGTAGCGGCTCTGCAGGTGCTCGAGAAAGTGGCGGTGGTAGGTATACGAGGGCGCCGCGCTTTGTTGGTCCACCCAGGCCTGGTAGCTCGGTATGTTGTAGACGATCCCAGGCTGCGGGCTCAGCAGCGTGTGCGCGAGGATTGGCATGCACTCCTGCGGGAGTTGCGCGCCAACCTCGTGGATGGCCGGAAGCTCGGGCGCCATCTGATCCATTTGCCCGAAGTACTTGTATGCCTTCTTGATTCGTCCGTCGGTCGTGTAGGTATCTCGTTCCGGGGGCGGGTTGGGAAATTGCACCTCCCATCCTTGTGGCGTCCGGTTTGCGGGGTCCTGCGCGAGCAGATTGAACAGGATCGTCGTCCCGGTCCGTGGAAAGCCAACGATGAACACGGGCTTCTCAATCGGCACTCCGGCGATCTCGGGGTGCTCCGCCCGGTGTCGATAGAGGCCAAAGCGGCTTTCGAGTCCGATCTCGAGCGACTGCCGCACGGCGACACGTCCGATCCAGTGAAGGTTGGCTTCCCGCTCGACCGCCTCGACGATGCGCGGGAGCCTCTCGGTGAAATCGGGGTTGCCGAGCTCCGTGGAGTTCGCCTTTCGAGCCGCAGCCCGAATGATGTCGTCGGGATCGAGGCTCGGCCACCGAGGCGCCACGAGGGGGCCCAGCCGGTTGAGCCAGCGCACGACGCGCGGCCGATGTGGCGATGGAGCGGCCATTACCAGCGGGTTGCGTCGAGTAGCACGGGACCCCATAGCCCGCAAAAGCTGGAGCGGAATGACTGAGCAGAAGCCAATCACGAAAGTCGCGATCGTCACCGGGGCTTCGTCCGGTATCGGCGAAGCCACGGCGCGGCGGTTCGCGAAGGGGGGCTATGCCGTGGTGCTTGCCGCTCGCCGCGGTGACTTGCTCGACGCCATCGCATCGGAGATCAGCCGCGAAGGTGGACAGTCGCTCGCGGTGCCGACGGACTTGAGCGACGCGGAGCAGACCTCGGCGCTAGTGCAAGCAGCACTTGGCGCGTACGGACGCGTGGATGTGCTCGTGAACAACGCAGGCTACGGGCCGCCGTTCCCTCTCGAGCAACTCGATCGCGATGCCCTTCGGCACGTCTTCGACGTGAACCTACTGGCCGCGATGCAACTCATCGGCGAGCTCACTCCAGTCATGCGGGAGCAGGGTGGCGGCCGCGTGGTCAACATCAGCTCCTTGGCGCGATACGTGGGTGCGCCATTTGCCTCCTCATATGCCGCGACCAAGGGTGGCATGGAGGCGATGAATGCCTGCGTGCGGCTCGAAGTGGCACCTTGGAACATCCATCTCAGCGTCGTAGTCCCTGGCTTCGTCGATACCAGTTGCAGAGCGCAATCCCCCCGGAAGCCGTGGCCGAGGTCATCTGGAAGGCTGCAACCACCGCGACGCCCAAGGCCCGATACTTCGCGCCCCGATCTGCCGGGACCTCGGCACGCATGTTCGCGATGATGCCGAGCAAGTTTGCCGAGCGCATCCTTCAGGCGATGTACAAGTGGGGTCCGCAGAGGAAACCTGATGCCTGACGAAATCACGCCAAGCCAAGCTGCCTGGAACCGCTTCGCCGACCGCCTGAAAGAGGTCGGCGAGAAGATTGTCGGCCCCATCGGCGCGAAGAGTGCCCGCGAGCGTGCCGATGGTTTTCGCTATCTCGCCTCTCTCGTCGGTGCTGGTTACGAGCTCGAGATGGAAGCCGATCGGGCACATCCCGTTCTCGCCCGCATGTTCACACCGACGCGCAGCTTCGTCGGCGATGGTCCCGACACCCTCTATCACGACGCCAAGCTCGACGAGTCGCGCTCTTATGAATTCTCCATCCGCCGAGGAGACGACATCTTCTTCTCGATCGTCGTCTACGCGAGCGACGAAGACGGCATGCGCTTCATGGCGAGCTATCTGATCGACAAAGACATCGAGTTCGAGGACGAAGACGGCGTTCAGCTCGCGACGATCCACATCAGCGAGACGCGCCCGAAAGGAGTGAAGAACTGGCTCGAGCTCAAGGGCGCGAATCCCTTCATCATGACCCGGCAGTACTTCCCGGAGCGTGTCATCGAGGTCGACAAGGGCAAGTACCGCGCGGCCATCATGGACGTCCGATGCACCGAGGAGCTGCCAGCGCCGGCAGAATACGGCGAAAGAGACCTTCGCATGGGCCTCGATCGGATCATCGCGTTCCTCGAGGATACGGTCGATGCTGGCCTGGGCGTGTCGGCAATCACCGGGATGAGCACGATCGCATATGACGAGGACGACAACTCCACGCCAACGCGAATCGGCGAGGACGGGAAGCTCGTCGTCGATGAGGAGCGGCATGACGAGTACACGCCCGACGAAGTCTTCGAGATGATCGACCCAAAGGTCGTCGCAAACAACTTGCCGGGACCCGGCATCGGCTACGCAGGCGTTTCCTACAAGCTCGCGGACGACGAAGCGATTGTCGTATCTGGCAAAGACGTTCCGTGCCGCTACTGGTCTTGCCAGGTCTTCGATCACTACCTCTGCGCCGGCGACTACCGCCACCATCCCGTCGCCCTCAACAATCGGCAGACCGTCTTCGACGAGGACGGCTCGTTTCGGATCTACGCCAGCAAAGACAACCCCGGTGTGAAGAACTGGATCTGCACCGAGGGGCGCCGACGGGGCCAGGTCGTGCTTCGCACCTTGTTGGCCGACACCGACCTCGACCCCGAGATGT
>Ga0111160_1082_pt1 | contig 13150 bp, 6 predicted proteins | sample DeeMarSeWOR28_12_FD_80265 | JGI IMG/M metagenome (GOLD analysis project Ga0111160, IMG submission 80265) | Myxococcales bacterium SG8_38_1
GGCGGGCGGCGGCGTAGTCTCTACCTCGGGCGCCGCCGGCTCGTTTCGCAGCTTCAACACGCCTTCGAACTCGCCGTCCGTCAGCCGGTATACCCCCCCGGCGTACTGCAGATAGCCAAAGCCATAGAGCAACGATTGAACGCCGAGCTCGCCTATGAACTCCACGCGGTGCGTGGGTATGTACTTCATGGGATCCTCGACGACTTGCTGCAGGGACCCCGCGACCCGCTCGATCTGGTCTTTGTCTTCAATCACGAGCACTTCCTCTTCGCCCATGCCGGCCCCTGAGGGTAAGGCCATCCGGTGGAACACCCGGATGCTCTTCAGGGTGCCGAGTGGCGCTAGAGAGATGTTCGTCGGCACAGCGACCGGGATGAACATCGTACCGGTACTAATAGACATCGCGGTCTTGGTTTGTGGAGTGGCCGTCGCGCACTTGTAAGCCGTCGCTGCAACCTTGATGGTGGAGCCGGTCCCGCTGCCATGCGCCAACGCGGGTTGAGTGTCTTGCTCGTCGGGCGCTCGCCCATCGCCCTGCTCTACTTCCTCGGGGTGCAGCAGCACATGTGTTGCGCCGAGCGCCGCTGCCTCGTTGCGTGCGTCGTTCTCGGCCGACTCCTGATTGACGCTCGGCTTCGAGTAGGCGCCAGCGAGACCACCCCCGACCCCGATGACAACGCCGAGGTTCTCGCAACCAACCGGCTCGTCGTAGAGGACGGCTACTTTGGTGGCATCGGTGCTGAGCTGGCCGGCCTTACAACCGAGGGTCGCGACTCCAAGCACGAGCAGAACCGCTGCGGCAATGGGCAACGAACGATAAGGAATTCTAGGCGTCATCGCGGTTTCTCCAACAGGAATGCTGCCTAGCTCGCCGGCGAAGTCAACCCGCGGTCGCGCGGATCGTGCTCGCTTTCCGCTAACGCCACCTGTTATTCTGCCGCGCCGGAGAAACACGCCATGGCCTCAATCAAAGAAATCCGAGATCGCTCCCTTCGAGACCCGGAAGGCTTCTGGGGTGAAGTCGCTGAGGGCATCGATTGGATCAAGCGCTGGGATCGCGTTCTCGACGACTCGAACCAGCCGTTCTATCGCTGGTTCCCCGGGGCTACGCTCAACACTTGTTACAACGCGGTGGATCGCCACGTCGAAAAGCGCGGAAACCAAGCGGCACTGATCTACGACAGCGCGGTCACGCGCACGAGACGCACGTATACCTACCGGCAATTGCGCGGTGAAGTCGCGCTGTTTGCGGGCGCGCTGGCCGCCGATGGCATCACGAAAGGTGACCGCGTTCTCATCTACATGCCGATGATTCCCGAGGCCGTGATCGCGATGCTCGCATGTGCCCGGCTCGGAGCCGTCCACTCGGTAGTGTTCGGGGGCTTCGCTCCTCAGGAGCTCGCAACGCGCATCGACGATGCGGAGCCGAAGACGATCGTGTCCGCCTCTTGCGGCATCGAGGGCACGCGGGTCATCGAATACAAGCCGCTGTTGGACCAAGCCATCGAGCTTGCGACGCACAAGCCGGACACCTGCATCATCCGCCAGCGCGAGTCGTGCGAGTGCGAGCTGCTGGAAGGGCGTGACTCGTCCTGGCAAGACGCCATGGCCGCCGCCAAGCCACATGATTGCGTCCCCGTGGCCGCGACGGATCCACTCTACATCCTGTACACGTCCGGTACGACCGGCATTCCCAAAGGCGTCGTTCGCGACAACGGTGGTCACGCAGTGGCGCTTCAGTGGACGATGCGCAACGTGTACGACGTTCAACCGGGAGATGTGTACTGGGCCGCTTCTGACGTGGGCTGGGTCGTCGGGCATTCGTACATCGTCTACGGACCTCTGTTGAACGGGAACACCACGATCCTCTACGAAGGCAAGCCCGTCGGCACCCCCGATGCGGGGGCGTTTTGGCGCGTGATTGCAGAACACGGTGTCAACTGCCTGTTCACGGCGCCCACGGCGTTTCGCGCGATCAAGAAGGAAGACCCAGCGGGCTCGTTGCTCGGGAACTACGACCTGGGCACGCTCCGCTCATTGTTCCTCGCGGGCGAACGATCCGACCCCGACACCCTCAAATGGGCAGAGGAGAAGCTCGGCGTTCCGGTGATCGACCACTGGTGGCAGACGGAGACAGGCTGGGCGATCTGCGCCAACTGCCTCGGCATCGAGCATCTCCCCGTGAAGCACGGATCACCGACGGTGGCGGTCCCCGGGTGGAACGTGCAGGTCGTCGATGAAGCTTGCCACCAACTGCCCGCTCGAACCACGGGAGCACTAGTCGTGAAGCTGCCGCTGCCGCCGGGCACGCTGCCGACGCTGTGGAACGACGATGAGCGCTTCGTGAAGTCGTACCTGACCGAATTCCCGGGCTACTACAAGACCGCGGACGCAGGCTTCATCGACGAGGATGGCTACGTATACGTCATGTCGCGTACCGATGACATCATCAACGTCGCGGGCCATCGACTGTCCACGGGTGGCATGGAAGAAGTCATCGCAGGGCATCCTGACGTCGCAGAATGCGCCGTCATCGGCGTCGCCGACCAACTCAAAGGTGAGCTTCCGCTCGGCTTCCTAGTGCTCAATGCGGGCGTCGACCGGCCACAGCACGACATCGTTTCGGAAGTCGTTCAGATGGTGCGTGCCGAGATCGGCCCCGTGGCGGCCTTCAAGACCGCAATCGTCGTCCAGCGTCTTCCGAAGACTCGCTCCGGGAAGATCCTCCGGGGCACCATGAAGAAGATCGCAGACAAGACCGAGTGGAAGATGCCAGCAACAATCGACGACCCCGCCGTCCTCGGTGAAATCACCCAACGTCTGCAAGCGATTGGATACGCATAGGTGAACAGAGAGCAGGAGCGAGCACTTCTACTTTTCGTCGTCGCGGTCGTGCTGATCGCAACACCGGTGCGCGCCCTGTGGATCCAAACCTGGTGGTCCCCGTTCGCATTCTGGCTGTCGATGATAGTCGTGATGGCGCTGCTTCACCGCAGAGACCATGCAGCTTAATCACTTCATCCTGTTCTTTCTCGCGGTGGCCCTCCTGGGCCTGTACATCGCTGGCTCCGAGCTCGTCGAGCGCTCGCCTCGCTGGGGCAGGCTCGGGCGCAACCGCTTCAGCTACTCTCTGGCGCTCGGGGTGTACGCCACCACCTGGACTCTTTTGGGTAGCGTCGGTTTCGCGGCGACCGAGGGTTACGATTTCCTCGCCATCTACTTCGGGGTGACGTTGTCGTGCATTGCCATCCCGTTCCTTTGGGCGCCTGTCGCCGAGCTCGTCGACCGCTACCGTCTCGGAAGCATCGCGGATCTCTTTGCGTTCCGTTACCAGAGCCGCGCGCTCGGCGCAGCCGTGTCGATCTTCATGGTCGCCGGTCTTCTCCCGTACATCGCGCTGCAGCTTCGCGCCGTAGCCGATGGCGCCGCAATCCTGGTAGGTGAGGAACCGACCGAGGAGCTCGGCTCGGTCTACGCGATTCTGCTGTGCACGTTTGCCGTCGCGCTTGGCGTTCGCTACGCCGATGGTCGAGCCCACCGGCCGGGCCTCATCGCCACGCTCGCGTTCGAGAGTATGTTCAAGTTGTTCGCCCTCCTGGTCGTCGGCGGGGCCGCCCTCTTCATGGTCTTCGGCGGCTTTCAAGGGCTCAGCCAGCACCTCGAACAGCATCCCGAGCTGATTGAGAACATGACGAACCCCGTCATGGGGGAAAGCTGGATCTCGCTGGTGTTCGTCACGTTCTGCGCCGCGTTCCTCTTGCCACGGCAGTTCTTCGTGGCGTTCGTGCAACGACCCGGACCCCGCAGCCTGAAGACCGCACGCTGGGCGCTGCCGCTCTACCTCTTCACGATCAACCTCCCCGTGCCGATCTTGCTCTGGGCCGGAAGCGAGCTCGCGACTCCGGGAATCCGGCCGGACCTGTACGTGTTGATTGCGGTCCAGAGCTCCCCGGCACTCCAGGTCCTCGCATTCCTCGGTGCCGTGTCAGCTGCAAGCGCGATGATTCTGGTGTCTTCGATCGCTCTGAGCGGAATGGTGGCCCACTATCTCGTCCCACCATTGTTTCTTCCGTCACCGCAGTCGCTCCTTACGCGGTGGGCGGTGTTCCGGCGGACGACAATCGTCGGCGTCATCCTGGCAGGTCTGCTCATCCATTTCACACTGCCGCGCACGCGCTCCCTGGTCGACCTCGGCCTCGCCTCATTTCTCGCGGTGACACACTTGCTGCCCGGCTTACTCGGTGCGCTCTTCTGGAGGCGCGCGACGCGCGAAGGTGTGCTTTGGGGCCTCATCGTCGGGGCCGCGTCCTGGGCAGTTCTCACCGCAACGCCGCTGTTTGGCGTACAAGTCGATGTGTCCGGCCTCTACGCGCTGTTCGGCTTCATGGACCCTGCGGCCCGCGGCCCCACCATCTGGTTGAGCTTCACAGCGCACGCGTTCGTGTTCGTCGGCGTCTCGCTGCTCACCACGCGTTCTACAGAAGAGCGTAACGCCGCCGAGGCGTGCCGCGAACCTCGGGTGACACGCTTGCTGCAGGTCCCCGATTCGGCCGAGGCTCTCCTCGAACGCCTGACCTCGTACGTGGGCAAGCGCACCGCGATTGACGAGATCTACGAAGCGGCGGCTGCCGCGGACGTGTATTGGCCACCTCGCGATCGCCCGGAGCTCTTGCGATTGATCACCGAGCTCGAAGGGCGTCTCAGCGAAAGAATCGGCCCACTCGCGGCGCGCACCTACGTCCAGGGCGGCCGACCGATGCGCACAGATGCCCTCGCCGAACGACTCCGTGCGTTTCGCGAGCTCGACTCCCTCGAGGATCAGCAGCGCGCGTCGCCAGCGCACGCCGCGCGCCGCTATCTTTCTCTGCTGACCTCAGAGCTCCCGGTGGGCGTATGCACTGTCGACGACCACGAAGATGTCGTCGTCTGGAACGCACAGCTCGAACGCATGTCTGGGCTCAACGAAGATGACATCTGCGGGAACCCGCTGTGCGAGATCCCGAGCCCGTGGTGGCCGCTGTTCGACGAGCTCGCGCATCAGCCTTCGGGTTCGGTAATCGAGCGCGAGTACGACTTGGGCGACCGGAAGATCGAGCTGCGCGCGCAGACCGCGGTCATTCCCGGAGAGCCAGAAGAAGGGCGCGCCTTCGTCGTCGAAGACATCACCGAGCTTCGGAGGTTGGAGCGGCACGTCGCGCACAAAGATCGCCTTTCGTCGATTGGTACGCTTGCGTCTGGTGTCGCACACGAAGTGGGCAACCCGCTCACCGGGATTCTCATGGTCGCAAAGAACCTGGCTGCGGACCCCGGCGCTGCGGATGCCGAAGAGCGCCTGGCTATCATCGTCGATGAAGCGCAGCGGATTCACGGTATCGTGCAGAGCTTGCTCACCTTCAGCCGACGCGACGAAACACCCGTAGAGCTGCAGGCCATCCCGGTGGCCCGCGTCGTGCGCGCTGCGGCCGAGCTTGCAAAACTCGAGATGGAAGGCTGCCGCATCGATCTGGACCTCAGCGCAGATTCGCCGGCCATGGCCACACCCGACGGCCTGACTCAAGTGCTCGTCAACCTACTCAACAATGCGCGCCAAGCATGTTCGAGGGGTGCTACGGTGTACGTCCGTACACGTCTCGACAATGGGACGGTGCGCATCGAGGTCGACGACGAAGGTCCGGGCATCCCCGCGGACCTCTCGGACCGCGTGTTCGAGCCATTCTTCACGACCAAGCCGGATGGGCAGGGGACGGGCCTGGGCCTGTCCGTATCCCGCCAAATCGTGGAGCGTTTCGGCGGCTCTCTCACTTATGAGCCACGCGATCTCGGGGGGAGCCGCTTCACAATCACCCTGCAAGCCTATGAAAATTGAGGGATTGAAGGACGCTACTCTCCTTTGGTACTAATCACCGGTGGCGAAGATCCTTTTGGTGGAGGACGAGCGTGTCATTCGCGCCGAGATCAAGCGCATCCTTGCGCGGGACGGACACGAGGTCGTGGACGTGGCCGGCGTTCCCGAGGCGGAGAGCAAGCGCCCCGAGTCATTCGACCTCGTGATCACCGACGTCCGCCTCACCGGCGAGACGGGTGACGTGCTCATCGAGCGGGTCGGCAAGATTCCCGTCATCGTGATGACCGCCTACGGTTCGGTGAGCGCTGCCGTCGACGCCATGAAGCGTGGTGCGGCGGACTATTTGTCGAAGCCATTCGAGCCTGAAGCGTTGAGTGCTGCGGTCAATCGCGTGCTCCGTCATCGGGCGTTGAACCGTGTCGACGAGTCGGCCGAGGGCGTCGATCCATACGAAATCATCGCGGCGGCATCGAGCCCGATGCGAGAAGCATTGCGCTGCGCTCGCAAGGTCGCCCCGACACAAGCCAGCGTGCTCATTTTGGGCGAGTCAGGAACCGGTAAAGAGCTCATTGCGCGGGCGGTGCATAATCAAAGCGAGCGAGCCGGCGCGTTCGTTGCGGTCAACTGCGCGTCGATTCCCGACACGCTCCTCGAGTCGGAGTTGTTCGGGCACGAGAAGGGCGCGTTTACGGGTGCCCTCAGCCGCCAAGAGGGTTTGGTCCACGCCGCAAACGGGGGGACGCTCTTCCTCGACGAGATTGGAGAGCTCACCTCGGCTGCGCAGGCCAGGTTGCTGCGAATGTTGCAACAGCGCGAAGTTCGCCGCGTCGGTGCTCGCAAGGCCGAGGCAGTCGACATCCGTTTGATCGCCGCAACCCATCGCGACCTCCCGAAGCTCGTGGAACACAATGAATTCCGGGCCGATCTCTACTTTCGCCTCAAGGTCGTCGAGATCAAGCTCACCCCCTTGTGTGAGCGGGTAGACGACATCTTGCCGCTTGCCGAGGTCTTCCTCGCGCGGGCAGCCGCCAAGCTCGGGCGACCGCCACTCGAGCTCGACGAGCACGCTGCCGCGGCGATGAAACGCTACAAGTGGCCAGGCAACGTGAGAGAGCTGCAACACGCCGTCGAGCGCGCGGTGATCCTTCACGAATCAGGTCCAATCACCGAAGCCCTACTCGGATTGCCCTCGTCGAGCGCGCCCGAGGGAATCGACCCCAAGGGGTTCGGAGAAGATCCGTCGCTCGAAGGCTACCTCCGGCGTTTCGTGCTTTCGCATGAGCACGAGCTCAGCGAAACCGAGCTTGCAAAGAGGCTCGGCATCAGCCGCAAGACCTTGTGGGAACGCCGGCAGCGCATGGGCATCCCACGACGCGACTCGCGACCACCCGAATAGGTGACAGGTCTGTATCCGTAACGTTTCGAAGCGTAGCGCGCTGCTACGAATCGTAACGCTTGCCGCGCCGCGTTAGACGAAGTTTTCGAGTCGTTCCGTGACGATCAGCATTGGTACGTGTCTTGCGTATACCTGCAGCGATCCCTGTGTAAGGTGTACCGATGACACTCTCACAACCAACACTCGAAAACAGAAAACGCATCTCGAGCATGGAGGACTACCAAGCCCTCTATGATCGGAGTCTCACCAACACTCTCGACTACTGGCGTACGGAGAGCCAAGAGCTTCATTGGTTCTACGAGCCGCACAGCATCTTCGAAGAGCACGGACCGGGCGAATTCGTCTGGTTTGGCGGGGGCCGTCTCAATGTGGCGGTCAACTGCGTCGACCGCCATGCCGCCAAGAACCCGGACAAGACGGCGATCATCTTCGTCGCCGACGAGCCGGGCGAATACCAGCACATCTCGTTTGCTGAGCTGAAGACCCAGGTCGGGCGGACTGCGAACACATTGAGGGCCCTCGGTGTTCGAAAGGGCGATCGGGTTTGCATCTACCTTCCGATGATCCCCGAGCTCGCCTACACGATGCTCGCATGCGCCCGCATCGGCGCGGTCCATTCGATCGTATTCGGCGGTTTCAGCGCCGACGCGCTTCGCGACCGTATCATCGACGCTGAGGCAAAGATCGTCGTCACCGCCAACGAAGGTCTACGGGGATCGAAGCGCATCCCCCTCAAGAAGATCACGGACGACGCAGTCGAAGGGCTCGGGGTCGTCGAAAAGGTGCTCGTAGTTCAGCGGACAGACGCTGAGACGAGCATGGAGCAAGGCCGCGACATCTGGATGCACGAAGCGACCGCTGACCAGCGGATCACCTGTCCGTCCGAATGGATGGCGTCTGAAGACCCTCTCTTCATCCTCTACACCTCGGGCTCTACCGGCAAGCCAAAAGGCCTCGTCCACACGACGGCCGGATATCTCACCTACGCCGCATCGACCTTCAAATACGTCTTCGACATCAGTCCCGACGACATCCACTTCTGCGCTGCGGACATCGGGTGGATCACGGGCCATAGCTACATCATTTACGGACCGCTAGCGAACGGCGTCACCACCGTCATGTTCGAATCGGTCCCGACATACCCCGACGCAAGTAGGTACTGGAACGTCATCGATGACATCGGCGCGACGACGCTCTATACCTCGCCCACCGCGCTCCGGGCCCTCATGCGAGAGGGCTCGGAGCCGGTAAAGGGCTCGAGCCGCGAATCACTGCGCGTGTTGGGCACGGTCGGCGAACCCATCAACCCAGAGGTTTGGAAGTGGTATCACGAGGTCGTCGGCAACGGGAAGATCCCGATCGTCGACACTTGGTGGCAGACCGAGACGGGCGGCATCTTGATCAGCCCGCTGCCGAACGCGACGAAGACCAAACCTGGCTCTGCGACCTTCCCGTTGTTTGGCATTCAACCGATCCTCGTAGACCAGGATGGAAAGGTCATCAAAGGCAACGACGTCAGCGGTTACCTCTGCATCGAGCGCCCGTGGCCCGGGCAGGCGCGTACGATTCACGGCAACCACAAGCGTTTCCTCGAAACGTACTTCTCGCAGTACCCACCGTACTACTTCACCGGTGACGGATGTAAACGCGACGCGGACGGCTACTACTGGATCACCGGCCGGGTCGATGATGTCATCAACGTGTCGGGGCACCGGCTCGGGACCGCCGAGGTCGAGAGTGCCCTCGTCGCGCACCAAGCGGTCGCCGAAGCCGCGGTTGTTCCCTGCCCGCACGAGATCAAGGGCCAAGGCATCTTCGCGTTCGTCGTTCCCATCGCGGGCGGCGACTACGAGCCCGGCGAGCTGCAGGGCGCGCTGAAAGAACAGGTCCGCCAAGTCATCGGACCCATCGCGACACCGGATGAGATCCGTGTCGTGAGCGGTCTACCCAAGACGCGTTCGGGCAAGATCATGCGGCGAATTCTACGCAAAATCGCCGCCAATGAGGCCGATCAACTCGGAGACATTTCGACCCTTGCCGACCCATCGGTGGTCGAGGCCCTGCTGAAGAAGGACTGAGCCGCTGCTGGCGGAGAAACGGAAGCAACAATGACTGATTCGGAAGAAGCGCGCAGCGCACGACACACCCAAGAGGTCGCCGATCGTTACTGGAAGAGAAACCTTCGCCTCTTGCTAATCCTGCTCGCCGTCTGGTGGGCCGTCTCCTACGGCGCGGGGATTCTATGGGTCGGCGCGCTGGACGAGTACACGATCCCCGGCACTGGTTTCAAGCTCGGCTTCTGGTTCGCGCAGCAGGGTTCGATCTACGTGTTCGTGCTGCTGATCTTCCTTTACACCCGATTGATGAACAAGCTCGATAAAGAGTTTGACGTGCACGAGGACTAACCGTTCGAGTCGACAGAAGGAGAGAACAATGGACGTACAGACTTGGACATTCATCATCGTGGGCGGAACCTTCGCGCTCTACATCGGCATCGCGATCTGGTCGAAAGCGAGCACGACAGGTGACTTCTACATCGCAGGGCGAGGGGTTCATCCCGTCGTCAACGGGATGGCAACGGGCGCGGACTGGATGAGCGCTGCCTCGTTCATCAGCATGGCGGGCTTGATCTCGTTCATGGGATACGATGGCGCAGTCTACTTGATGGGCTGGACGGGCGGCTATGTCCTCCTCGCTCTCTTGTTGGCTCCTTACCTGCGGAAATTCGGGAAGTTCACCGTCCCCGACTTCGTGGGCGACCGCTACTACTCGAACACGGCGCGCATCGTGGCTGTCCTTTGCGCGGTGTTCGTTTCGTTCACGTATGTGGCAGGCCAGATGCGCGGCGTCGGTGTGGTGTTCAGCCGATTTCTCGAGGTGGATATCAACACGGGTGTCGCCATCGGCATGGCGATCGTCTTCTTCTACGCAGTTCTCGGCGGGATGAAGGGGATCACGTACACGCAGGCGGCACAGTACTGCGTGCTCATCTTTGCCTATCTCGTGCCCGCAGTCTTCATCAGCATCCTCCTCACCGACCATTTGATTCCGCAGATCGGTTTTGGTGGTGCACTTGCGGGTGAGATTGGGTCGAAGATATCCGGCGGGGAATCGATCAAACTGATGGACAAGCTCAACCAGCTCAATACCGAGCTAGGCTTTGCCGAGTACACATCCGGGAAGAAGTCGATGCTGGATGTCTTGTGCATCACGGGCGCGCTGATGGCGGGCACCGCCGGGCTGCCGCACGTAATAGTGCGTTTCTACACCGTGCCGAAGGTGCGCGACGCACGGCGCAGCGTCGGCTGGGCGCTTTTCTTCATCGCTTTGTTGTACACGACCGCTCCCGCGGTCGCCGCCTTCGCGCGCACCAACCTCATCGAGGCGGTCAGCGGTGCGAGCTACGCGCAGACCGAAGGTGAGAAGGCGATTCCTCAATGGTTCAAGACTTGGGAAGACACCGGCCTCCTCGCCTGGGTCGACAAGAACGCCGACGGCAAGGTGCAATACGTGGCCGGCGAGGCGCTCGCGGGTAAGCCGGCCTTCACCGATCAGCGAGGAGCGCACGGTGAACGACTCGTGAGCAATCCCAATCCGGACACGGCCAACGAGCTCTATGTCGATCGCGACATCATCGTGCTCGCCAACCCCGAGATCGCGCAGCTTCCAGCTTGGGTAATCGCGCTGGTCGCGGCCGGCGGCCTTGCGGCCGCTCTTTCGACGGCGGCCGGGCTGTTGCTCGTGGTCAGCACGTCGATCAGCCACGATCTGCTCAAGCGCGTTTTCGTCCCGTCGATCACCGAGAAGCAGGAGCTGCTTGCGGCGCGTGTCGCGGCTGGCTTCGCGGTCTTGGTCGCCGGCTACTTCGGGATCAACCCGCCTGGTTTCGTCGCGCAAGTCGTAGCGTTCGCATTCGGGCTCGCGTGCTCGTCGTTCTTCCCGGCGATCATTCTCGGGATCTTCGTCAAGCGTGCAAATCGCGAAGGCGTCGTGTCCGGCATGCTCGCTGGCATCGTCTTCACGGCGGCGTACATCATCTACTTCAAGTTCATGGGTGGCACGCCCGACCAGTTCTGGTTTGGCATCTCGCCTGAGGGCATCGGTGCGCTCGGCATGTTGCTGAACTTCGTCGTGGCCTTCGTGGTGAGCCGCTTCACGCCGCCGCCACCCCAAGAGGTCCAGGAAATGGTCGAACACATTCGCGTCCCAGTCGGAGCGAAGGCACCCACCGGTATGCACTAGCGGCTCAGTCGAAGCCGAGAGGAGGTTGTGATGAGGCAAGAACTGGACGACGGCCGTGAGCCGCAACGAGGATCGTGCGCCTGGCTCGTTGGTTTGGCATGCATCGCGGTGATGGGACTCCCCCCCACCATCGCCTTCGCAGAAGACGTTCCCGGGGAGACCGCCATCGACGACGCGGATGAGGCGGCGGAAGCGGCAGCCTTCGAGGGGACGACCCAAGCCCAATCGGCCGTCGAAGAGACGGGCGACGCGGTCACGCAGGAGAAGCTCGACCAGGCTCAGGCGGCCATTGACGAGGCGGAAAGGCAGCTCGAAGAAGCCAAGAAGCAGATGCAGCTCATGGGCCGCAAGCTAGCGCCCGAGCCCGAGCCGATTCCCGGGGTAGGCCCAGGTTTCGTCTCGGCCGACGGACGCGCGAAGAAGCTCCAGTGGAGCCTCAACGACGATGGCACCCTCTATTTTCGATTGGCGGCCTGGCTGCAGGTCTGGTCGCGAGCCATCCAGCTTGCGCCGGGCACCGAGGTTCAGGGAGACAGCAACCCCTGGTACGGAGACGTGGCGCTTCGCCGAGCTCGGTTCTTGGCATTCGGCCAAATCTTCCCCCGAACCTTCATTTTGATGCACATCGGCATCAACAACCAGACGTTCCGGAACGCACGCAAACCCCAGCTATTCTTTCATGATGCCTGGGTAGAGTTCCAAGTCAGCAAGAACAAGGCGTTCTATCTCGGTGGCGGCCTGATCTATTGGAACGGCATCTCTCGGCAGACCAACGCAAGCACGATCACCTCGATGAGCCTCGACCTGCCGATCATGAACTGGCCGCTGATCGAGCGTGAAGACCAGTTCGCCCGCCAACTCGGCATCTATGCCAAAGGAAAGTTCGGGCTCTTCGACTACCGCATTGCAGTGACCAGGCCGTTCACTGCGTTCGACGTTTCGCTCACGGGCAATACTGCGGCCCCCGGCCCGACGGACGTTGGGAACTATCGGGATACCAATGCATGGGCGTACACGGGGTACTTCATGTTTCAGTTCCTCGACGAAGAGTCCAACGTGCTTCCTTACACCGTCAGCACCTACATTGGCGCGAAAAAGGTATTCAACTTGGGCTTTGGCGGATACGCGCACCCCTGGGGTGTGTGGTACGGCGAAACCGACGCGACCACGGGCGAAATCCTCTCTGCACAGGCTCGCACGCTGGTCATCGGTTCGGGTGACTTGTTCCTCGACATCCCGTTCGGAGGCGACGACGGCGGTGCTGCCACCTGGTACGGAGTCTATCAGTACCAGGACTTCGGACCGGGTAACGTCCGGCCGATCGGAATCATGAATCCTGCCGATGCCGGCACCGGCGCAGGCAATGCCTATCCGATGATCGGAACGGGTCACAGCTTGTACTCCGAGCTCGGCATTCTGATCCCCGGCCACGTGGGTCAGGAGATCAAGTTCCAGCCGTACGTCAACTGGCAGGGGTCTGGTTTTCAGGCCTTCGGGTGTGCGGGCAACGAGGAGCAATCAGGGTGTGACTGGATGCACCATTTCGGCCTCGGCGTGAACATGTTCATCCACAGGCACAATGCGAAGGTGACACTCGAGTATCGGAACCGACCGATCTTCGACGCCGACGGCAAAGTGAACCGCAAGGGCAACTCCTTCATCCTGCA
>Ga0111160_1099_pt1 | contig 13105 bp, 12 predicted proteins | sample DeeMarSeWOR28_12_FD_80265 | JGI IMG/M metagenome (GOLD analysis project Ga0111160, IMG submission 80265) | Myxococcales bacterium SG8_38_1
AGAGGACCTTGTCGATGAGCCCGGCCACCGTCGCGGTGGTGCCCATGCCTCGGCGCGTGCGATCCTTCTTGGCGGCCAGATAGATCCGCGCGCCCGCCTCTTCGACCGATGCGACGAGCCGTCGTGCGAAGTCGTCGCGATCCTCGGCGGCGCGCTCGCCGCGCAAGGTCTCGAACAACGCGTCGACCGCCATCTGGCTCGCGACTTCTCCAGCCGCGGCACCGCCCATGCCGTCACACACCGCCAGGCCAATGCCGCGTTCCGAGACCACGCCCGAGAGCGCTTCTTCTCCCGCAAGGGGCCCGTCCTCGCGGTTCAAGTCCGCGATCATGAAGTTGTCTTCGTTGTGCTCGCGCACGAGCCCAACGTCGGTCTTGCCGTAGACGTCGAAGACGAGCCCCGCTGGCGTTGGGACCAGCGCAGACTTGGGCGTGCGGCTCCAGCTCTCCATGCCGGGCTCCGGGGCCAGCGTTTCGCCGACCTCGTCCACCTGCGGCCGATCGTCACCATTCTGGTGTGCGTCGCCGCTCATTCACTCCCCCACTGCATCCGCTGCCCCACCTAAACACTATAACGATACAGCCTTCCGCCGCACTGTCGAAATCTGGGTCCTCCGATGGCCGAATCCGGCCAAATTGGGGGCGATTTCATAGCAAGAAGTTGAAACCGACGCGGAGCACGAGCATTGCATCGAGCGCCGCATCGACGCCCCGGAGCGCCCCGTCCGCGGGGGTCACGAATGATCCGGTTCGCAATAGGTTGCCGGTCACCAAGAAGGAAAAGACGGAGTCGGACCCGATCTCGACCTCAGCGCCACCTCCGATCTCGGCCATCCCGCCCAGCGTGGCCACGCGGAAGGAGGGACCGAACAGAAGCAGGCCGCCCCGGAGTCGGACGAGCGGGTGGGTCCGACGATCTTGGAGGAACGAGTACTGCAACACCCCGAGAAATGACTGGGGGACGGGGGTTTCGTAGACTCCATTTCCGGTGAGCCACCAGAACTCGTACCCGAATCCGAGCCCGATCCCGTTTGCCCAGCGGTAGGTGAAGCCGAGGCCGACGGCCCCTCCGATCTCGGCAATACACTCATAGCCCGCAGGACAGAGGCGCTTGTTCGCGAGGGGCACAACCAGCCCGATCTCCGGCCCGATGGCAAACGAGCCCTGGCGCTCGGAAGGGCCACCGGCCAGCTCGCCGGCGTCGGCCCTGAGCGACGCCGGCGTGACGAGGCAGAGGACGGCCAGACCAAGGACGGCGGCGCGGGTGAGCACCGGCGTAGCATAGAGGCCGAGAAGTCGCGTGGACAAGATTGACAGCCCCCCACCCTCTCTTATAGTAGCGCGGTTTCGACCCGCCTCTGAGGTTTTCGAATGGAGATCTTCCTGAATAAGCGTGTAATGCGCCAAATTCAGCTCTCGGTTGCCGACGCGATCGAGGACGGTGAAATCGATGCGTTGCGCGACGACCTCGCGAGCGTCTTCTCGGACGACGACATCGAGGAAATCGAACGTCGCATCGACAGCGGAGATTTCTACGATTTCATCTCAGAAATCATCGACGAATGGTCCGGCGAAGACGTTGACGAGCTGATGGAGCTACTCGAAACCCAGCTTGCCGATGCCGACGTGGAGCTGAAGTACACCCCGGTGGAAACCGAGGACTCGGACGATTCTGAGGACGAGGACGACGAGGACGAGGACGACACCGACGACGAGCTCATCGTCGACGACGAAGGCGTCGACGATGACGAGCTCTAATCGCTGACAGATTGACAGCCGGGGTGGCTCACGCTACCAGCTCCGCCCTGATTGCCACCGTAGCTCAGTTGGTAGAGCAACGGTTTCGTAAACCGTAGGTCGTTGGTTCGACGTAGCGTCGAGTGCGCGCGAGCCGACGGGTTTCGCGCTCAGTTCAGCGTGACCCGCCACAGCACGAGATCGGCTTGGCCGACGACGTTACCATCGTCACTTGCGTAGCTACGCGTGCTTCCCGCCACCCAGAGGTCGCTTGCGATGACCACGGCACCCACCGCAGCGTCGTCCTGTGCGCCACCGAGATAGATGGTCGAGAGGGTCGATCCGTCTTTGGGATCGAACTCTACCACCACGGCGTCAGAGCCCCCGAAGGAGGAGTCACTGGTCGTTCCGATGCCGAACACCCGTCCTCCAACGCCGACGACGCCCTGCAACACACCCGGCGACGACGACTCGACGCTCCAGAGGCGTGAGCCGGTCGCATCGTACTTCTCGATGAGGAACAGGCCCGTGCCTTCGGTCTCGCCGACCGCGTAGACGGCGCCTCCCACCTCGGCCGCGTCCAGGAAGCGGCCGACGCGGTCGGACGAGCGTCCCTTCCAGAGGCGAACCAGGTCGCTCGTGTAGCGCATCACCATCGGCCGGAGCACATCATCCTCTCCCGAGCCAGGAAGCCGACTCGCCCCCGCAGCAAGGACATCGCCATCTGCTTCCCCGAGGCCCAAGACGATGCTCTCCCCAGTGCAACATCCAGTAGTCGTACCAAGCTCCAACTCGGGCTCAGTCGTTGCGACGTCGAACGCGCCGCTCGCGTCATACCGCGCCACGACAAAAGGAAATCCATCCGCGACTCCCGCCTGCTGAGCGTGCCCACCAGCGAAGAACTTTCCACTGGCAGACGTGGCGGCCCAGTAGTTCTCGAAACCCGAATACGGATAGAGCACCCGGCTCTCGCATCCTAGCAGACTACCGAATATGTCGTAGACCCCCGCTACGACCTTCGGCTCGATGTCCCCCACATCGTCGATGGTGCCGCAAGGTCCAGGACTAGAGGAACGACCGGCCGGAGCTCGGCCTGCTACGAACACGTTTCCGGGCCCGACGGCTACGCCGTAAATGCCCACATCTCCGGTTTGAATCCAGTCGACCGCTTGGGCATTTGGATCGAACTTGGCCAGCACACCCGGACCCGACACGTAGATCGCCGAGCCGTCGCCGGCTACGTCCGTGGCCGTCTGATCGCCGGCTCCCCCGGCTAGGATCAGTTCGAAGGGGTCCTGGACCCCTGGGGACGAGCTGTCCGAGCATCCGCCGAGCCAAGCGAACAGGAAAAGGGAGACGATGAGCGCACCTAACGATTGGGAGCGGAGCATGAGCGAGACCTCCAGGAGGAAAGCGACTCGGGATTATACTCGGGGGATACTCAATTCAAAGAGCTGATGGGAAGAACAAACGCCCTCTCCGCAACAGGGCGAAGAGAGCCTCGCGGGCAAGGAAGCCTCGGTCGCGGTCGGGTCGGGGCGTTCATGCTGACGACCTTCCGCCAGTAGCGCGATTGGTATGAACCCCTTGACCCAGTCGCTCGAGCAGTCCGGGTAGCCGCTGTTCGTACCAATCCTAGATGCCGTCGCTGGCGTATCGCAAACTTCGCATTCATCGGCGTCTACACGGGCAGCATGGAAAAGCTGCTGCGTTGCTTTACCGTACCTCGTCGGTCGAGTACCTGTTCGACGAAGAGGAGTGAGTGCCATGATCATGCCATTTCCACGGACGAAGCAGCCCGATCGATTTCCTGCGGGGGCGCCTTTGGCTCTCCTCGTATTCGTTCTGAGTCTCCAAGCGTTTGCGCCATTCACGTCGGCACAGAAGCTCAGCGCTGACGAGGCGACCGAGATCGCCGTCGAGGCGTACCTTTACGCGTATCCACTCGTCGTCATGGACGTGACCCGACGCATCGGGACGAACTGCCAAGCGGCCGACGGCACGAAGATGTGCGCCCCGATGAATCAGTTCGCACACGCACCCGGGTTTCCAGACGCGACCTTCACCGATGTCGTTCGGCCGAACGCCGACACCTTGTACTCCAGCGTCTGGTTCGACGTGACCGAGGAACCGCTGGTCATCCACGTTCCGGATTCGCGAGGCCGATACTACCTACTGCCGATGCTCGACCTGTGGACCGACGTGTTTGCCTCTCCGGGCAAGCGGACCACCGGGAGCGCCGAGCAGACCTTCGCCATCGTCGGCCCGCACTTTGACGGAGAGCTCCCGAAAGGGATGGACATGGTCCGGTCGCCGACCGGGATGGGGTGGATGATCGGGCGAACCCAAGCAAACGGCAAGGCAGACTTCCCGAGCGTGCACGCGTTCCAGGCCGGTCTCAAAGCCGTTCCCCTGTCGGCGTGGGGAGAGGACTATACGCCACCCAGGCTCGTGCCGGCCCCGAAGGTCTCCTCCGATCCACCCGTGGAGCAGGTCGCGAAAATGACTGCGGCCGCCTTTTTTGCACGATTCGGGGAGCTCACGGAAAGCAACCCTCCGCATGCCAACGACAACCCCGTGCTCGCCCGCATGAAACGGCTCGGCTTGGAGCCAGGCAAGCGCTTTGACTTCGCCAAGGCGCCGCGGAAGGTGCAACAGGGAATGAAGAACGCGATTCCGATCGCCTCGAAGAAGATCAAGGAGGGTCTCGTCGCCGGCAGCAGCAGCCAAGTCGTGAACGGATGGTTGATGATGATGCCGCCAATTGGAACCTATGGGACGGACTACCTCCGGCGAGCACAAATTGCCTACGGCGGATTGGGGGCCAATGTGATCGAGGACGCTCTCTATCCCTCGGCCGTCGCAGACGCGCAGGGCAATCCGTTCGACTCCGACAAGGAGTACGTCGTCCATTTTCCGAAGGGTGAGCTTCCGCCAGTCCGCGCTTTCTGGTCTCTAACGATGTACAACGACCAACAGGCGTTCGCGGACAACCCACTGAACCGCTATGCGATCGGCGACCGAGACCAGCTCAAGATGAACAAGGACGGCTCGCTTTCGATCTACATTCAGCGTGAGTCGCCCGGCAAGACCAAGGAAAGCAATTGGCTTCCCGCACCAAAGTCGGGCGGGTTCAGCATGAACCTGCGCCTCTACTGGCCTGAAATGGCCGCGCTCAACGGCAGGTGGAAGCCGCCGAAGGTGAAGCCTGTCAGCGCGCCATAACGCGCTCTGCGCGGCGCAAGACGCGGCGAAGCGCCGCCAAGCTCCGAGCAAAGCGAAGGCGCGCGGGGGAGGGATTGCGGGCGGGGCCGGCGGATTGGATGCAAACAAACCTCCCGACGCCACCCGACGTTCGCGGACGCGGAGCCCCGCGCTGGCGCTGCAGAGCGCTCCTAGAGTACAAGCTTGGGCATGCCCAAGTTCCGACATGAGTACACCCACGACGTCGACGCTGTCTTCCAGCTGCTGACCAGCCCCGACGCACTGAGGAAGCGCTGCGAGGCACTCGGTGAACGTGACGTCAAAGTCGAGGTGAGCGAAGAAGGCGAGACTACGAAGACGCGCGTCGCCCGCGAGGTCGAGCAGGAGCTTCCCGGCTTCGCCAAGAAGCTCTTCAAGCCGACGAACGTACTCGTCGAAAAGGAAGAGTGGCAAACCCGCGGCGACCGCAAGACGGCGAAAGGCCAACTCAAGATCGTAGGCACGGGAGCCACGATCGACTCCACCATCACACTGTCGCCACGAGGCACAGGATCTGTGTACGAGATCGACTTCCATGTCACCGCGAAAGCGCCATTGATCCGAAAGAAGCTCGAGGCCTTCATCGGGGAAACAGCTCTCGAAAGTCTCCGTAAACAGCACGAACACTTCGCACGTGTCCTAGCTGGCTGACGCTGCAAGAACCTTCCGCGCTCCATGCATCTGGCAAACCTCGTTCTTCGATTCGCATTGGAGCTCACCGCGCTCGGGATGGTGGTGGTGCGCAGCGGCTCGATCCGAGGGACGCTCGAGATGATGGAGGATCCGGCGGATGGCGCTCGAGAGCAGGATGGCGGCCACGAACCGGAGCCGCCCAACGCAGTCAGGGCAGTGCAGCACATCGATGTCGGGATCGCACCTGACGAGCTCGGCCCAGGTGCGATCGGTCAACAGGCATCCTAACCTATTGCACGCATCGAGTGCCTTTAGGGCTTCGCAAACCGTAGCGCGGTTCGAATCCAATCGGTGGCTCCGAGAAAACACGGGGTAAAATCGCTTCGAGAACAAACACCGCAGCCTTGCAGCGGAACAAGCCGGCGAATGCGCTGGCCGTCGGCCTCGGCGATGGTCCACTCATCTTCGACCGGCTCCGTCCCTGCTGCCCTGCAAAGGAAGCCTGTCGCGACCCGAGCGGGAACTGCTTCATCAGGTGACCAGGATTCCCGTGAGGCTGCCTAAAGTAAATGCATCTCCTCTGCCGCTAAGGGCAAGCCCGGTAGTTAGCACCGGGTCATTAGGATGGCAGCGATTCCCGCAATCAGCGCGAGCCCGAGGAGCAGCTGAGTGGGTGTTGGTCCCCGTGGGTCTTCGGCTTCAGGTGACATCGAGCTGAGCAGAACCCAACAACCCAACCGCTGTCAACTGTCACCTGGGTCGAGAGTCGGAGCGAGCGCATCGAGCTTCACGGCCGCCACGCCGCTGCTGCCTGGGTTTCGGCGCTACGTCGGGGCCTGGCGAACGTGTACTGGAACCCGAGGTAAGCGCGGAGATCCAGCCTAGACTCGCCGAACGACGCGAGGCCCGGGCCCACCGCGGCGAGCAACTCGAGCGTCTTACGCTCATGCTTGAAGATGAGATACGTTGTCCCGAGGGATAGACCGAGATCGGTCGCGTGCCCCGTCGTAGCGCCGAAAGACCAAATCTCGCCCTGAAAAGTGAGACGCTTCGTCACGGCGACCTGGCCGTAGACTGCAGCAAACCATTCGCCGGGCCCCCTCCAGACGGACACATAACCTGCATCGAACCCGAGCGTGGCATCGATCTCTCCGACCTCGATCTCGCCCTGAAGCGGTAGCAGCACCAGCGGTCTACCCGGATCCCGCGTGCCGACCGAAAAGGCCGGCGAAATGCAGAGCGAGCCACGGTCGCGCCGCAAGAACTCCCACTTGATGCCGGGCGTGATCACCCCGAGCCATCGCCAAGCCGGCGACGCCGTCTCCCGGTGCAAGCTGTCCAGAGATACGACTAGCGTTACGTCCAAGGAGTCGACGGCGCCGACCGTCAGATCCAGGATCGGTCCTGCCACGACGGTTTGATTCCTTCGGTTGAGGACGCTGGTCGCGATGATCGGTTGGGCGTTGCCGGCTCCGATCGTGTTCGGATCGTCCGCGATTAGCGGCGGGCCCGCGGAGGCCGCGTTCGCTTTCGTTCCGATTACGATCCCGAGCACGGCGATCGCTAGCGAGCCCCGTGGTGACGCTGCCACTGCACGTCGCACGGGTCGGAATGTGGACGCAAGACGGCGGCGCTGCCATCGAAAAACCAATGATTCAACGGAGCAGGAAAGACAAAGGCAGTATCTGCGTCGCGTGCCACGCGACATGACACGTAGTGCCGCGCAATTGTGCGTTGACGGGGAACCCGATGGGCTACGAGAGCCCTCGATCTTGCGCGCAAGGGGAACTCCCCGGAGCCGAACGCCTGAGCGTTCCAAATGGTCCCAATTACGTAGGGACGAAGCGCGCATTCGCCCCCCAATTAATATTGAAGCGGAGAGCTGGGATCCAGAATCCTGGCCGCCTGGCTGACCGCGGAAAGGAGGTACGCCATGTGGGGTAAGCGCAACCAAGAGACGTTTAGGGTCTTCGGTTTGGCTTTGGCCATCGCGTTGACCCCTGTATTGATGCAAACAGAGCCGTCCTGCGAACCGACCGTGCCTGGTGAAACGAGGCTCGAGGTTCTGAAGGTCTCGGTAGACGGGGTTGACATGATCCAGTTCGACCCTGAGAACGAAACCTATGAGGTGATGTTCGCAGGTGAGCCCAATGCGATCCTCATCAGAGCTGAGTCGATGGGCGCCGATGCGCAGGTTTCGTACAACCTGAGTGACGGTTGCGAGCCGCTGCAATCGGACAGCCTTCCGATTGGTGGAGGTTTATTCATGCTCGGGTCGGTTCCCGAAGGGCACAGCCTGCTCCACGTCTGGGTCCACGCACCCGGGGGGCAATGCGGACAACTACACGGTGTTCTTCGCTCGGCGACGCGGCGCAGCAGCGTTGCTACGCCTGTGTGATCACACAACTGCCGACGTCGACGCTCGGGAGAATGCGAGAGAGCTGCACCACGATCGTCAACCAAGACCTGGCTTTCGATGGACAAAACGGCGTGATGATCCTCTCGCGTCATCCACTGAAGAACGTCGTCAACTGGGTCATCCCGGGGGCATGGAACCGGCGCACGATCCGCAGCGCCACCGTCGAGCTGCCGAACGGTGGAGAGCTCGACACCTATTGCAACCACCTCACTCCGATCTTCGACGTGCAGCCAATCAACACCTTCCCGTCCACGGGGCAGTATGGCGACGGAATGAGGGGCGCAGCAGGTTGGCAGGCCGAACAAGAGCTCCAGGCACAAAAGCTCATCGATTACGTGAACGACAGCAGCGGCAGTCGACCGCCCGCGTCTTCGACGAGGATGTCGTGCCGGTCGATGAGACGCTCGTGCCGCTCTCGGACCACTTCGGCATCCGCTCGGTCATCGTCGTTCCGTGAGCCCGCCTGGGCTCCTTCTGAGTGCCGCGGCTCCTTGCCGACACGAGGGCTCAGGCCGTCATGTCGAGTACCGCGCGAAAGCGGATCGTGTTCTGCATGACTCTATCGAACGCTTCGTTGGCGCCTTCGAGTGGAAAGCGTTCGATCTCTGGGCGAACGTCAGTGAGGGCCGAAAAGCGCATCGTATCCTCGCTGTCGATCGCGGACCCGCTCGGCCAGCCGTGAATCGTCTTGCCCGAGAGCATCCCGAACGCGTTGACCGCGAAAGGATCGGGTGCCGCGGCCACAAGCATCAGCTTGCCTCGTCCGCTCAAGCCATTGATCACCTTCTCGATCGCCTTTCCGCTCGGAGCGGTCGCCAAGATTAGATCCGCCCCTCCAAGCTTCTGGAGCTCCTCGACCTCATCGTGCGCCTTGGCGTCGATGTAGTCGTGCGCTCCGAGCTTCCGCGCGAGATCCTCTTTGTCTTTGCCTCTCGAAAGCGCAACGGTGTGAAACCCCATGCGGCTGGCATACTGGATTGCAAGATGGCCAAGGCCACCGATACCCTGGACGGCGACCACGTCGCCGGGGCGGGCGCCGCTGTTACGAAGCGCGTTGTAGGTCGTGATCCCAGCGCAGAGGAGAGGCGCTGCGTCGACCGCGCTGAGCGCGTCGGGAATCCGAGCGACCGCCTCCCAGGGACAAACCATGTACTCCTGATACCCGCCGTCATAGCTAATCCCACAGACCTGATGGTTCTCGCAGTTCAGGAAGTCGCCGCGTCGACAGGGATTGCAAGTGAAGCAGTGGCCTCCATGCCAGCCGACCCCGACGCGGTATCCCATCTCGAACAAGTCGACGCCCTCACCGAGCGCATCGACCACGCCGGCCACCTCGTGGCCCGTTACTCTCGGAAACTGGAGACCGGGGAACTGTCCGAACTTGACGAACGCGTCGCTGTGACAGATGCCGCAAGCTTCGACTTTGATCCGAACCTGACCCGGACCCGGCTCGGGAATCTCACGCTCTTCGAGCTCGAAAGGCCCCCCCGCTTCTCGAACGACCATTGCCTTCATGCTTCCGCCTTCCAGCTCAGCTTTTAGAGCCTCGTACACGGATGACCAGCCCAACGCGGCCTGGCCCAACATCGTCCGGCTTCGACTGCGAATGCCGACGGAGCTGCAAGTCGACTCCGGCACTGGCTTCGTGAACAGGAGCCACGCTCGCTCGCCCTGGCTAGGGGACCTTCTCGTAGACGAACTCGTACGTGATCGCGGAGGCCAGTTTCTCGCTCGTCATGTAGACCGTCATGATGAGCCGGCCCTCGTCGTCGAGGCTGTAGGTCGACTCGCGTTCCGCATGCTCCGCCACGAAGAACTGCAGGATCGCATCGTCGGTCACGCGGTATGAGAGCTTGGATTCGCGGCCGTTCGGGGCGATTACATCTCGTTTGGCACCGTCCAAAGGAGCAACTGCCTCATAGTCGTCCATGGTCACCGCGAGGTTGTCCCCTGCTTGGGCGATGACGACCCGGGTCGGTCGATTCAGATGGCTCTCCAACCGGCTCGCCGCGATCTTGCGACCAAGCCAGCCGAGGCTCGTGATCGCCTCGTCGATGGACGCCTGAATTCTCGCTTGATCCCGCTTCCAGTTCCCGACGTAGCGGTAGGTTCCCGCAAGTGTTGCAACCGTGGGAGGAGTCGGCGTCGCTGCCGCGGCGTGCGACATCGCGCCCGGTGCGAGGTTGAATGCCAAGGCAAATACCGGAAGGCGGAGCAAGAAGCGACGCATCGAGCTGTAACCTAGCGTCCAATCGGCCAACCGCTAGGGGCTCTCACAAGAGCCACAGCCTATGTCCGCTCCCGACGACGGCATCTCAGACACCGAAAGCATTGCCCGGAGAGTGTGATTCCGCCGGACAAAGTCTCGGAAAAAGTGCGGCCGGCGCTGCTCGTGGCGAGGGAGGTGGTCGCGCGAGCGGAGCGGAGGTCCCTCAGGCGTGTGGCTTGTAAAGGCCCTTGCCTGTGATCAGCGGGAGGTCGAGGGCGGAGAGGAGGCCGGGGGCAGCGGCGCAGACCGAGGGGATGGCGTTGACGAGGCGGGTTGCCGTGAGCAGCACGCCGCCGACTGCGTGGTCGCCGTGCTCGTCTTGGAACTCGTACTCGAGCTGCATGCTTGGGACGCCTTCGACGAGCACTCGATACGAGCCCTTGCTCTTCGGCCAGTCGGGCGCGAGCGCGTCGTCGAGGCGCGTGACATGCTCGACGATGAGCGCGGGCCTGCCGTCGACGATGCCTTGAATCTCGAAGCGGAGTGCGGCGGTGGTGCCCACTTCGATGGTGTACGGGCCGAGCTGCATGGCCTTCTCTGCGGGCAGGCGCTCGTGAACTTCGCGAATCTCTTCGATCTCGACGCCGAGACCTTCGGCGAGAAGCCTGAGGGTTCCGCCCCACGCGAAGCCGAGCATGCCGGGCATCAGGAGCACAGGGGTGTGATCGAGCGGCTTCCCGAAGCCCATGATCTCGACGATGGTCTCGGGCTGGTTGTAGGTGGCGTAGTTGATGATCTCTTGACAGCGAATCTGGCTCCAGGACTCCGACAAACCCGAGAGCACCAAGGGGAGTGTGTCATTCGCGAAGCCGGGGTCGATGCCGGACGTGAGAAACGAGGTGCCGCCGGCTTCGCAGGCGTCGCTGAGCTGCTTGGTGAACATGGCGTTGAGCGTGGTCGGATGGACCAGACCGACCATCGAGCAAGAGACAACGTTCTTTCCCGTCGCGAGAATCTTCGCCATGTCGGAGATGGCATCGCCAGGACGCATCCCCGCATCGGCGGTGTAGCAAACGCAATCGGCGTCGAGGGCGAGCAGAGCGTCAACATCACGGGTGGCCTTCACGCCTACGGGGTCGAGGCCGCAGAGTTCGCCCGCATCCTTGCCCTCTTTCGCCTCACTGCTGACGAAAAGCCCGACAAGCTCGAGTTCCGGGTGCCCGATGATGGACCGCAGCGCGTAGCGCCCGACGTTCCCTGTGCTCCATTCGATTACTTTCAAAGTCATTGCTGGTGTCTCTAGGGCCCAGCAGACCGGGCGCAAAGTGTGGAACGGGCTTGTCGCACCCGATTGCACAAGGCCAACTACGCTTTGTCGGGTACGAAGCTGGGCACAAGTAGGGAAGCCTCATTTGTTTGAAAGGAGCTGTCATGAACGCGACTTCGGTGGCGCCCAGCATTCCGCGCGAGGAGTGCCTGAGAAACCGGCAAACAATCGCGGTCGAAGATCTGACCGAGGTTGGCGCCGGGTCGTGAAGGGAAACCCGATTGCTGAGGGGAAGCTTCGAGCTGGCCGGAGGCCGAAAGTGGACTGCTGCAGCTTCACCTCGCCGGCTGAAATTGCGTTCCCCGTAAGAGTGGACGCCTTGGAGCTCGAGTATCAGCGATGCGGGCGTATCTCGACGCTCAGCGCCCGCCCTCCGAACGCTGTCGGTTCGCCCGCTCCGTGGCTAGTGTCGAGCTAGGGCGCAGGTCCGCACCGCGCGCCATGACATACCCGCATCCACCAGGTGCCGATCGGAAAGCACGCGGTGCGCTTGCCCAACGTCCACGCCGCAAGTGCCATGTCGTACTGCGCGTTGAAAGCCCTGAGACGTCGAACGGCTTGTGCCGCCACCCCGCGATGCCCTGCCGCGGCAAACCGCGGGGTAAGTCTTCCGAATGCCTCGTAGCTTCGGGCGCGCTTGGTGTGCGCTTGGCGAAGCACCCGACGCGCGCCCGCAAACGCAATGCCGGTGCGCTTCGATTCCTGCCATGCGTTGTGCTCCCGCGCTTTTACGCGCTCGGCGATGCGCTGTTGTGCGAGCTCCGTGCCGTACTCCAGCTCCAGTTCGGTCGGCATCTGGAGTCGAAGCTCGACGACGTCGGGCCAGGCGGCGTTGTCGGGGTCGAAGTAGCGGCTCGGTTTCTTGACCTTCACGACTCGGTCTCCGACGTCGCGGGGTAGGGTCTGCGCGCCCGGCCAGTCTTTGGCGTAGCGGACGGCGCCCGCTTCGACGGGGTTCGCGATAAGATAGGCAAGCGCCTCGATTGTCGCCTCGGGCGTCAGCAAGGCATGCTGCCCGGTGCTCCGCTTGTCGAAAACCTCCCCGGGCCATCCGCGGAGGGCTTTCGTCGTGAGCGCCAGCAGTCGGTGAAACTCCTGCAGGAACCGGGGCAGCACTCCCCGCACGTCGGTGACCACCTCGTGGGAATGCGTGCTCATCAAACAACCCGCATGCACGACCACTCCAAAGCGCTGCGCAGCCAGGCTAAGGCAGTACCAGTAGCATTGCTCGAGCTCGCGACCTTGGTCCGGATTCAGCAGGAAGTAACGCCGCGTGGTGCGCCGGGAGAGGGCCCAGGTGTTGCCGGGCTCGATGATTCGTCGTCGCGTCATCCCTCCAGTCGGAGCGAAAAGCGTGCCTGCGACCGTAGTCAGGTTTCTGCAACGATTTGTACCTATGAGCGGGGTCAAGAAGTGGCGCTCAGAGCCAAGGCGCCGGCGGCCGCCACTTCCCGATAACACAACGAAATCAGCCAGCGCATGCGGCGTTTCGGGCACCGTCGGTCGGATCTTCCGGATCTTCCGGTCGGTCGGATCTT
>Ga0111160_1083_pt1 | contig 13042 bp, 11 predicted proteins | sample DeeMarSeWOR28_12_FD_80265 | JGI IMG/M metagenome (GOLD analysis project Ga0111160, IMG submission 80265) | Myxococcales bacterium SG8_38_1
AGGCGAGTGACGATCGAACCGAAGACCACTTCTACGAGGACTACGTAGAGGTGCTCGGGCGAATGCGGCAAGGACGCAAGGACTTGGGTTGCCTCGTCTTTTCGCCGCTGGATCAGGCGCACCGGGAGCGCGGTCGCATCCGCACGCTTCCGACCATCCCACCCATCATCGAAGCGCAGCGCCGCGCGGCATTCGAGTCTGGCTGTGCGTTCTACGACACCTGGCAAGCGATGGGCGGAGAAGACGCTATGCGCCACTGGTACGAAGCGCGTCCGCGGCTCGCGATGGGTGACTTCCGCCATGCGACGCCCGCGGGGTACGAGATCATTGGCAACATGTTTTACAAGGCCATCCTGGCCGGCTTCGCCAACTACTTGGCGGGCGGCTCGCCGACGGACCCAGGCTCAACGGGCTCGCCCGCATCGGCAGATTCGACCGAAGCGGTGGACTCGGGCTCGCCTGACTCGGGCATGCCTTCGAGCAACGCCGACAGCAACACCTCGCCCAAGCGCTGATACCCCGTGCGCGTGTAGTGGATGTGGTCCTGCGACGCATAAGCAGGCTCGTTCGCAGCCCATTGCACCATCGAAAGCGAACCCCCTTGGAAAGCGACGAGGTCGAAGAACCCGCAACCATGATCGAGCGCGACATGATGCTGAATCTCGATCAAGCGCGCGGTGCGGGTGCGGTCTTCGAAGACTCGCTCCTCGACCTGCATCGGCCGATCCGAGGGCCCGATCAAGAGACATGATGCCTCGGGAACCGTGTCGCGCATCCGCTTGAGAACAGTGCGTAGATCGCGCTCGTAATCTTCGAGCGGCGACTCATCTCCGCTCTCGTTGGTGCCGTACGCAAGAACCACCAAGTCCGGGTTTCGCCGCCGGAGGTGCTCCCGATAGATGCGCTCGTTCCACAACAACTGATAGCGCACGCGCGAGCCGTTGATGCCGAGCGTGTCGACGACGACCCCAGGCTTATCACGCTCGACGGCGACTCCAAAGAGCCATATTGGACGACGGCTCAACGTTCGAATCTCGAAACGGTGGCCGGCGTCCGGCACACGAAACGTTGCGTAGGCGGTCGACGTTCTGGATGCGCGTGTAGAGATGCGTCGCGCACGACGGCCGTCGATTAGAACGTCCATGTCGCCGCCATGTGGATGCTCTAGATAGTAGAGCTCGAAGAAATCGGCGGTCCTGCCGTGCTCGTTGTCTTCGGTGGTGCTCACCGCGCCGAAAGAGCCGACGACCTTGCTGCTCATGGCCACCCCGGCGAGCCCGACGAGCTCCTCCTCCGTGTCGCCCACGCGGATCCGATGAGTCTCCCAGCGCTTGCCATCACTTTCGATGTTGATGTCGCGGTGACGGTAGGTTCGCCAGGGATGTACCGGAACGACGAACCCATGCCCCGCGTCGCCGTACCGGCTCTGGAGCTCGCGGCGAATGTAGCCGGTGAAGAGGTCGCTCGCGACGTGCGACGCGCCATAGAACAAGATGCGCGCTTGTCCCTCGCCTGCCTCGGCCCGCCCGAGCGCCTCATGCAGCGCCTTCATCGAACTGCCGTCGCGATCTTCGATGGCGATGTCGAGGCCGAGCTGATCGCTCGGCGGCGGCGCGAGCAACCTCGGACCCATGCGCTGCGACGAGCGCACGGCTTTCAACACTGCGGCGTCATCGATTGCGGCGGGCGTCTTGGGCGACGCGTCCGCGGCGGTCGTCGATGCACCGTAGCCGAGCGTCCACACGCCCGCCAACAATACCCCGAACAGCACAACCGCCAACGGCGAGCCCCATAGTTTCCCGAGCCGCACGCCCTCACAATGGCGATCCCGCCCGATCCAGTCAAATTGACGTGAAAACCGGTCGGAAGTCGGCCATGATGCGCGCCATGAAATCCCGCGAGCTGCTCCTGTCGAACTCCCTCTTCCAGGTCGCCCGCCTAACGTTCGAAGGCCCCGACGGCAAAGAAATCGTGCGCGATGTCATCGAGCACCGTGGAGCAGCCGTGATCCTCCCTCTCCTGGACGATGGCCGGATCATCCTGATTCGGAACATGCGGCGGACGGTGGGGAAGGTCCTCTGGGAGCTCCCGGCAGGCACCCTCGATCCCGGCGAGACACCCGAAGCATGCGCGGCGCGCGAGGTCGAGGAGGAAACCGGCTACCGCGCTGGGACCATCAAGCCGCTCACCGCGTTCTACGCATCCCCCGGCATCCTCGACGAGCGCATGTATGGATTCATTGCCACCGATCTCACGCCAAGTGGCCAGAACCTGGACGCCGACGAAGAGATCGAGGTGTTCCCAATCCCTCAGTGGCAGGCACGCGACATGCTCAAAGACGGACACATCGAGGACGGCAAGACCATCGCCCTACTGCTCTACTGGATGCACATGTACACGCCGTAGGGGCGGCGGAGCCTGCGCGACGATGGAGCTGCTGACCCGAATTCAAGACAACTGGATCGTTCTTCTGATCCCGCTGATCAGCGCGATGGTCGGTTGGTTCACGAACGTGGTCGCCATCAAGATGATGTTCCATCCCGTCGAGTTCTTCGGCATCCCTCCTTACCTCGGGTGGCAGGGTGTAATTCCCGCCAATGCGCTCCGGCTCGCCAAGGTCTCGAACACGCTGATCACCGACAAGCTGCTGTCGCTCCGGCAACTGTTCGACGAAACCTTCAACGCAGACTCCTTTACCGGCAAGCTCAGTGTGGTCATCGACGAGGTCACCGAGCAGATCCTCGACGAAGTCGCCAACAAGCAGGCCAAAGCAATGTGGGACAACGCCGGCGAGTTCATGCAGAACGAAGTCCGGCAGCGCGTTCGCGCAGAGGTCGTCGACGTCTTCCACGTCATCGCATTGGACATGGCGGACGACATCGACGGCATCATGGACATCGAGCGAACGGTCCTCGAAGCAATCGACCGCCACAAGGCTTTGATGGGCGAGATGTTCTACGAAGTCGGCCAGCAAGAGTTCAAGTTCATCGAGCGCTCCGGTCTCTACTTCGGGTTCCTCTTCGGCATCTTTCAGATGATCGTGTGGGTGCTCTACCCGGCTCCCTGGATCCTCCCAGCGGCGGGCTTTGGCGTCGGCTACCTGACCAACTGGATTGCTATCAAGTTGGTGTTTGCGCCGCGCGAGCCGGTCAAGTTCGGCCCGATCACCGTGCAAGGGCTCTTCCACAAGCGGCAGCCGGAAGTCGCAGAGGCGTTCGGCCGAATCGTCGCCACTCGGGTTCTCAACGCCGACAACCTCGTGCGCACGGTCATGGAAGGCGACGGGGTGTCGCGGATGAACGAGATAGTGGAACATCGGGTGGGCGAGCTCATCGCGAAGTACGAGGCGCACCCGATGGCAAAGCTCTTGCTTCCAAAAGAAGAGCGCCCGGCTCTTCGTGCCGAGGTGCTCGAGCGTATCAAGACAGAGTGGCCGAAGCCCGGCGGCTTCTTTCACACGTTCGCCGGGGAATCGGTCGATCTGCACGGCGAGCTCGAGCGCCGCATGAAGGCGCTCGACCGCGAGACCTATGAGGGCGTGCTGCGCCCAGCCTTCCAACAGGACGAATGGAAGCTCATCGCGGCGGGCGCCATCTTGGGCACAGCCGCGGGCTTCCTCCAGCTGGTGTACATCTTCGGCGACGCGATGGAGCGTTTGAGCCGCTAAGACAGAGGGCGCTGGCCGATCGCCTCCTCAACCGCTAAACACTACGTCGTGCAAGATACCGCCACCCTCCTCGTCTGCTGTCCGGACCGCAAAGGCCTCGTGGCCGCGCTCGCGCAGGTGCTCTACGGGCACGGCGCCAACATCCTCGACGCGGACCAGCACACCGATCCGGTGGCCGGCCAATTCTTTCAGCGCATCAAGTTCGACATGTCCGAGCTGCACACCGATCGCCGGAGCCTCGAAACGGCGGTGGCTGAGGTCGCCCAGCGCTTCTCGATGAGCTGGCGGCTCTGTGATCGCCTGCATCGATACAGGACCGCAATCTTCGTCTCGAAATACGACCACTGCCTCTACGACCTGTTGCTGCGGCAGCGGTCGGGTGAGCTCGCGACGGATATCCCCCTGATCATCAGCAACCATCCCGACCTCGAGCCGGTCGCTCGTCAGTTCGACATCCCTTTCCATCACGTGCCGATCACCAAAGAGAGCAAGGCGGAACAAGAGGTTCGAACCCTCGAGTTGCTGAACGAAGCCCATATCGATCTCGTCGTACTCGCCCGGTACATGCAGATCCTCACGGACGATTTCTTGAGCGCCTTCCCCGGCCAGGTGATCAACATTCACCACTCCTTCCTGCCAGCGTTCATGGGGAGCAAGCCGTACCACCGCGCATTCGAACGAGGGGTCAAGCTCATCGGCGCGACCGCGCACTACGCGACCCCCGAGCTCGACGAAGGCCCGATCATCGAGCAAGATGTCGTCCGCTGCTCGCACCGCGACTCGGTCGAGGATTTGGTTCGCAAGGGGCGGGACTTGGAGAAGGTCGTGCTCGCGCGCGCCGTTCGCTGGCACCTCGACGATCGAGTTCTGGTCTACGACAACAAGACAGTAGTCTTCAGTTAGGAGCGCACATGCCGGAACGAGCCCTAGTCACCATCGACAACGCCGTTGCAACGGTCCGTCTGTCACGGCCGGACAAGCTCAATGCTCTCGACGCAGACATGTTCGAAGGCCTAATTGGCGTTGGCGAGCGAATCATGGCGGACAAGACCGTGCGTGCCGTGGTCCTACACGGTGAAGGAAAAGCGTTTTCCGCCGGCCTCGATTTCGCCTCGTTCATGGGCAAGCCGGACCTGATGCAGAAGCTGCTGGCACGCGGCGAGAAGAGCCCCGCCAACGTGGCGCAACGCATCGCTTGGATTTGGCAGGAGGTGCAAGTACCGGTGATCGCCGCCGTGCATGGCGTCGCCTTCGGAGGCGGCCTACAAATCGCGCTTGGCGCCGACATCCGCTACGTCGCTGCAGACGCGAAGCTCTCGGTGCTCGAGATCAAGTGGGGCCTCATCCCCGACATGAGCATCACGCAGACGCTGACGCGGCTCGTTCCACTAGACGTCGCCAAAGAGCTCACCTTCACCGGACGGATCATCTCTGGCACTGAAGCCGTCGAGCTCGGGCTCGCCACCAAGGTCAGCGAAGATCCGCTCGCCGACGCGCTCGAAACCGCAAAGCTCATCGCGACAAAGTCACCCCACGCCATCCGCGCCGGCAAAGCGCTCCTCAACGAGGCCCCCACCATGTCCCGCGCTGATGCACTCAAGCTCGAGACGGCCCTTCAGGTAGGTCTGCTAGGCAGCCCCAACCAAATGGAAGCCGTGCAGGCCAACATGATGAAACGGGATCCGGAATTCAAGGACCCCGAGTAGTCTGGTTACCCCGCGTCGGGCGGGCGCGACACTCTTGGCTGGTACTGACAGCAGTCTGGCGGGCAGACATCGGGCGCAGGGCCGCGCTTCCCAAGGGCTTGTCGCACGGTCACGCGGCCTAGGCGCTCTTCGATGAGCTCGCGAATCATGGAGACGAATGCGGGGTGCGTTCCCACCGTTTCCGCTCGCGTCAGTGTGATCCCGAGGTCAGCGGCATAGGCGCGTGCCTCGTGATCGAGATCCCACACGACCTCCATGTGGTCTGAGATGAACCCGATCGGCGCCACGATGACGTCCTTCACGCTGATCTGCGCCAGGGCGTCGAGGTGCTCGAGAATGTCGGGCCCGACCCAGGGCACGTGCGGCGGGCCGCTGCGGCTCTGATAGACGACCTGCCACCGCTCGTGTCGTGCGCCCTCGGCGACCAAGCGTGCGGTTTCCTCGAGCTGATCGACGTAATCACAGGTGGCGGCCATCGCGTCAGGAATGCTGTGCCCGCTAAATGCGACGCGGGCGCATTCACGCCGTTCTTTCGGAAGCGTCGCGAGCGCCGCCAACAGCCGGTCGACGTTGGCCTCGATGAAGCCGGGGTGGTTGTAGAACGCGCGAAGCTTCTCGACGACCGGCGCACCCTCCCCGAGCTCGGCACGCGCCTCCTCAATGTTCTGGAGGTACTGCCGACACCCGCTGTAGCTGCTGTAGGCCGACGTGATGAATGCGAGCGCGCGCTTCTTGCCGTCCGCCTTCATCTGCTCGAGCGCATCGGAGATGTACGGATGCCAGTTGCGGTTGCCCCAGTAGACCGGCAGGTCGAGCCCGCTCTGGGCCAGTTCCTCATCGAGCGCCGCGATCAACGCTCGATTTTGATCGTTTATCGGGCTCTTGCCCTCGAAATGATTGTAGTGAGTAGCAACTTCCTTGAGGCGCTCGGGCGGTACGTTCTTGCCGCGAACGACGTTTTCGAGAAACGGCATGACGTCCGCACGCTGTTCAGGACCGCCGAAGGAGACAACGAGCACGCTGTCGTATTCCAACTCAATATCACCCACGCCGGAACTCTCGCGCCTAGAGGCAGCAGTTGCAAGTGAAGAGTCTTGCCAAGCGATTCGAGCTGTGCTCTAGGTGGCGCGTGCGGGTTACGATCCTGGGAAGCGGGAGCGAAGGGAACGCGCTTCTTTTGGAGTCTGGGGCGACGAGTATCCTGGTCGACGCCGGATTGTCATACCGCAAGCTCGTTCAGCGTTTCCAGGCGATCGGACGGACAATTCCCGTTGACATCGCGGCTGTCCTGGTCACGCACAGCCACGGCGACCACGGAGCGCACGCATCGACCTACGCGACGCGCTTGGCTTGTCCGGTGCGCGCCACCGAGCCCACCATGGGCTCACTGCGGCTTCGGCAATCGGCGATGAGAGAAGCATTTGACGCCGGGCGATCGTTTCGCATCGGCGATGTCGCCATCCACTCACTCAGAATTCCGCATGACGTGCCCCAGGTCGCTCTGCTGTTCGAGACGAAGGAGACGACGCTCGGTCTCGTAACCGACCTCGGGCACGTGCCTAAGGGGCTCAGCCAGTTCCTGAGCGGATGCGAGACCCTCCTCCTCGAGAGTAACCACGATCCTGACATGCTCGCGACCGGCCCGTACCCCGCACAGCTCAAGCGCCGCGTCGCCGGTGCTCTCGGACATTTGTCGAATGCTCAGGCGGGAGATCTGCTCGCGTCGCTCGATTGCGCTCCCACCGAGGTCGTGCTGATGCACCTCTCGGAAACCAACAACTCGCCTCAACTCGCACGCTGCTCGGCGGAGGCTGCGCTCGGACATCGGGGGACCAAGCTACAAATCGCCAGGCAGCGACAACCGCTCGAGCTCGGTGTCGTGCATGGGTCGCAGATGCAGCTCGGTCTCTAGGAGAATCCGATGGGTCTTTGGTACGACGAGACGTTTGGCGACCACATTCGGCTGGGCCTACGCGTGAAAGAAACGCTCTTCTCCGGCGAGAGCCCCTACCAGAAGATCGAGGTGATCGACACGGTGGGCTTCGGCCGGGTACTGGTCATCGACAACATCTTCATGACGAGTGAGTACGACGAGTTTCTCTACCACGAGATGCTCGGACACCCCGCGCTCACGACGGCGCCGAGCATCGAGCGCGTCCTCGTGATCGGCGGAGGGGACGGCGGCACGGTGCGGGAGGTCCTGAGGCACCCGGAAGTGAAGGAATGCGTGATGGTCGAGCTCGACGAGCTCGTCGTCGAGGTTTCGAAGAAGTATCTGCCGGGCATTGGGACCGCTTGGGACGACCCACGCCTCGATCTGCGGTTCATCGACGCCATCGAGTACGTCAAGACGAGCAAGGATGAAAAGTACGATGTCGTCCTGCTCGATGGCACCGACCCCGTCGGCCCAGGCGCGGTCTTGTTCGATGAGACCTTTTACCGGGGCTGCAAGCGCATGCTCAATGACGGCGGGGTCATGGCGCTCCAGAGCGAGTCGCCGCTCTTGATGATGGACATCTTCGTCGAGACGCAACGCAAGCTTCGAAGGCTGTTCTCGGAAGCTCATCCATACCTCGGCCCGGTGCCACTCTACGGTACGGGAACGTGGAGCTGGACCTGGTGCTCCGACACCGGCGAGCCGCTCCGCCCGATCCAGGAACGCCAGGAAGCGATCGTGGAGGGTTGCAAGGCGTACAACGCAGAGCTTCATCAGGGGATGTTTGCACTGCCGAGCTACGTGAAACGGGCGTTGAAACTCTAGGTTTTGGTGGCGGTGCTTGGGTTTTCGCGGTTGGGTCAGCAAGCTGTTGGAAGGACTGGTGTTTTGGAGGGGGAGCATGTCCCCGTTAGGTTCTACCAAGTCAGCACGAGCTTCCCAAAGGTCTCGTTCGCGTCCATGCGCCGATGCGCTGCCTGGATTTCGGTCATCGGCAACACATCGTCGATAATCGGTTTCAGCTCCCCGGTGCTGAATCTGCCAAGCATCTCCTCGGCAAACGACTTGGTGAGCGCTGCTTTTTCCTCCGGCGCGCGGCTCCGTAGAACCGAGCCATGGATCGAGGCGCGCTTCCCGAGTAGGAGGCCCAGGTTGAGCTCACCTTTGACGCCTCCCATGAGGCCGATGACGATGAGGCGGCCCTGCTTGGCGATCACCTGGACGTTTTGCGAGAGGTATGCTGCCCCGACTGTGTCGAGGATCACGTTCACGCCGTTGGGCACTGCGGACTTCACCGCATCGGCAAACTGAGCGTCCTCGACAAGCACCGCATGCGTCAGCCCGAGGTCGGCGCAGCGCGGTAGCTTGTCGGCAGTGCGGGAAGTCCCGACTGAGTCTGCACCGAGGACCTTGGCGAGCTGGATCCCGGCAGTACCCACGCCGCTGGCCACCGCGTGCAGCAGCACCGTTTGGCCCTTGGAGAGCCCTCCCTGCAAGACGATGGCGTCGTACGCCGTCAGAAACACCTCGGGGACGGCTGCTGCGTCGCTGTACGAGAGCACATCCGGAATCGGCATGAGCTCGGCCGCTTCGGTGAGCACGCGCGTTGCCATCGAGCCTCCGCCCACGATGCCCATCACGCGGTCGCCGGGCTTCCAGGCGGCGACCGAATCGCCCACGGACTCGATGACGCCAGCAAACTCGAGCCCCGGCACGTCGGGGGGAACACCTGGTGGCGCCGGGTAGAAGCCGCGGCGCTGAAGGCAATCGGCGCGATTCAGGCCTGCGGCGGCGACCTCGACCAGAACTTGCGTGGGTCCGGGGTTCGGGACCTCGATCTCGCCCAGCTCGAGGGCCTCGGGACCGCCGGGTTCGCGGATTCGGATTGCTTTGGCTGCTGGCATGGGCCGCATCGTAACGCGCGGCGGCCCACCGTCCAGCGCGCTCGCCGTGCTAGGTTCAACACGTGCACTCGAACGTTGGGCTGTTCCTTCACCGATGGGCAACGTGCGACCCGAACCGGACTGGCATCATCGACGCCGGCCGGGGCGATGTCCCCGTCAGCTACGGTGAATTGAACCACAGGGCCGCGAGAGTGGCGTCGCACCTGCGCGCTCGAGGGCTTGGCCCAGGCGATCGGGTGGCCATCTGCACGGCCAACGGGCTCGAGTTCGTCGCCGCATGGTTCGGGGCGGTGTACGCGGGCTGCGCAACGCTCCCCATCCCTGCCGCCTCGACCGCACCGGAGATCGCATTTCGACTGGATCACGCCGCTTGCGGCGCCCTCTTGACCGACGCCGCCCGATCCGACATCGGGAGAGAGAGCGCATTGCGTGCATCGAGCGCAGCCTTGCTGCTCGAAGTTGAAGAAGCGATCGACGCTGCGCTCGGTGAGGCAACGCCATGCAACGTCGAGGCGGATGCATTTGCGATGCTGCTCTATACCTCTGGCACGACCGGCGCCGCCAAGTGCGCTTGCATCGGCCACGCCTCGCTTCGCGCACACACTCAGGCACTCGTCGACGACGTCATCGGGCTCCGCGAAAACGACCGAGTCTTGGGCACCCTGCCCCTCACGCACTCGTACGGCATCCGAACGACCCTCCTCGTGCCCTTCTGCGCCGGCGCCAGCACGGTGTTCACACCGAAGTTCTCGCCACGGCGGACCCTCGAGCTCTGCAACTCGCACGGCGTGACTTGGCTTCCCGCAGTCCCCACCATGTTCATCGCCTGGGCGAACGAAGAGACGGTACCGGCGCCTACGACGCTTCGCTGGTGCATGAGCGCTGGGGCGCCCCTAGTCGAAGACGTCCGACGCTGCGCCGAAGTACGCCTCGGCGCGCCGGTCCGCCAAGCCTACGGGCTCACCGAAGCAAATCTCACGGCCATCAACGCGCCGCCCGATGAAGCGATCGCTGGCTCGTCAGGCAAACCGGTGGCGGGGGTCACGGTGCGCATTGCGGGCGAGAGCGGCGCCGAGCTGCCTCAGGGGTCGTGTGGTGAGGTCTTGGTTCGCGGCCCGAACGTGATGGCGGGCTACCTCGACGACAAGATCGCCACCGCTCACGTCATGCGCGGCGGCTGGCTTCACACGGGCGACCTCGGTTTCGTCGATTCGGAGGGCCGCCTCACAATCGTGGACCGAAGCAAGGATTTGATTCTTCGCGGGGGCGCGAGCATCTACCCATCCGAGGTCGAGAGTGTGCTCTCCGATCATCCCGCCGTCCGCGAAGCGGCAGTGGTTGGTCAGCCGGACGACTACTACGGCGAGGAAGTCGTGGCTGTCGTCGTGACGGACGGCTCTGTGGGGATGGTGGATCTCGACCTATGGGCGAAAGAGCAACTCGCTGCGTACAAAGTGCCCCGAGCTTACGCCTTCGTCGATTCACTGCCCCGGAGCGGCAGCGGCAAGACGCTCAAGCGCCGCCTTCGGGATCAAATCGCCGAGGGCGTCATCCAACTCGAAGCGCTAAGCGCGGACCGGCCGGCTCACTAACTCGAACACGACGATCATCACGAGCGCGCCTATCAACAGGCCTACCCACGGGCCGTACCAGCCCGCCGCGACTGGCAGCTCTGCGCACGATATGCTGACGCCCCCGACGAATAGCGCGTAGGGGAGCTGGGTTCGGACGTGATCCATGTGGTCGCAACTCGTTGCCATCGAGCTGAGCACCGTCGTGTCAGAGATCGGCGAACAGTGATCGCCCCAAACCGAGCCGGCGAGAATCGAAGATACCGTGCCGAGCAGGATCGTTTCCTGCCCCGGCGCGACCTGATGCGCGAGCGGCACCACGAGCGGGAACAGGATTGCCATTGTGCCCCACGAGGTACCGGTCGCGAAGCTGACTAACGCTGCGAGCATGAACACGCTCGCCGGGATCCAGACAGGGGAAATCCAGTCGCCCACCGCGCCGATCAAAAAGCCCGCCGTGCCGAGGTCGCGACACACACCGCCGAGCGCCCAGGCCAAGACGAGAATCACGACGGCGTAGAGCATGGACTTCATGCCGCCCATCCAGGCGTCAATCGATCGCCCAAACGAGAGCGCTCCGCTCCAAACGGAGAGTCCGAACGCAGAAAGACAGCCGGCGCCTGTCGCCCAAAGAATTGCAGCGCTCGAGCTCGCCTGACCAACAATCGCGCGGAGGTTCGGCTCGAGACCCTCGGCGAGCACCTTGGCGCGGCCGTCCAAGTAGATCCCGAGGGCGGCGACGAGCACCACCACCAGCACCGGGACCACCGCATTCATGGGGCGGCCTTTCACGTCGTCGGGAACCGCCTCGTCGTGGAAATCCGAGGCGGGCTGCGCGCCGGGGCGCGACACCAGGCCTTGGACGAGGGCGCGCTCCTCTGCGCGCCGCATCGGGCCGAAGTCGCGCCCTCGAAATCCGATCCAGAACACGAATAGCAACATCAGAATCGGATAGAAACGAAACGGAATCGTCTCGATGAACGTGAGGTACGCGTCCCGCTCGATGCCAAGGTGCCCGAACTGATCAGCAATGTATCCGACTTCCACGCCGATCCAAGACGAGATGAGCGCGAGGCTCGCGACCGGCGCCGCGGTCGCATCGACGAGAAACGCGAGCTTCTCTCGACTGATGCGGAGCCGATCGGCGACGGGCCGCATCGAGGCACCGACCAGCAACGAGTTGGCGTAGTCGTCGAAGAAGACGAGCAAGCCAAGAAGCCAGGTGGTGAGTTGCCCTCGCCGGCGGCTGCGCGTGTCCGTGCTCGCCCAGCCGGCGAGCCCCTTGGCGCCGCCAGACTGCGTCATCAGACCGAGCATCCCCCCGAGCAGCAAGCTGAAAAGCAAGATCGACGCGTGCCCGCGATCGGCCATCGCACCGACGAGGTGCGTGTCGAGCAGACGAGTAAACGACGCAACGGGCGAGAGGTCGGCAAGGATGAACGCCCCAAGCCAGACACCAAGAACCAGCGCGACCAGCACGTGGCGAAAGACCAACGCAAGCACGATCGCGAGCAGGGGCGGCAGAATCGAGGCCCATCCGGGCATGTCGGACTCTTCCGCACCTCCCGCGATCTCGACCGCCGAGCCGGGTGTGGTATTTATACCCTGATTGTGAATCTCCGTGGCGGAGGCGCCGTCCATCGAAAGAGCGCTGGCCCCAGCCGCAAGGCCAGCCATGACGACCAAAACCACGAGGAACCTACGCATGACCCAAGCCTCACATAGACAGCAACGCGACCGCTGGTCAATTTTGACTGTTGCACTGTCCACGACATGCATGTTGGCCGTGTTCTTTTCAGCGCCGACCCGCTCATTCTCGAGTAGCGACGAGCTGACGAGTGAAGACAAGCAGATGCTCGCCAACGGCGAGCTGGTCATGAAGCAAAAGAATGAGCAGCGGGGCGCGTACAAGCTCATTGGCGGTCAAAGCTGGCAGATCATCGACGTTCCATTCGATGTGACATGGGCGGCCCTGAAGAACCGTAGTGGCTACAAGAACTTCATCCCGTTGGCGACGGAAACCAACGTCAGCCAACGGAACAATCAGGAAGCCGACGTGGCCGTCCGCCAGCAATGGGGCCCAATCGACGTTCGCTACGTGTTGCAAACCACGATCGAGGACGAACGCAGGGCGGTGGTGTTCCGCGTCGACCACTCCCAGCCCCACGATATCCGCGCGGGATGGGGTTTCATTCGGGTTCGTCCCTACAAGAACGATCGCACGCTGGTCTCGTTTGGCGCGCTAGTCGACATCGGCG
>Ga0111160_1085_pt1 | contig 12745 bp, 9 predicted proteins | sample DeeMarSeWOR28_12_FD_80265 | JGI IMG/M metagenome (GOLD analysis project Ga0111160, IMG submission 80265) | Myxococcales bacterium SG8_38_1
AGTGGCGTGAGTTGGGACACTTTTCAAACCTCCTTGGACGAAGGATCTTCTGCGTCGACTCCGGGGAGCTCGGCAAGCCCACCGTGTTTTTGATTCACGGGTTCCCGACGTCTTCTTGGGACTGGACTCCCCTGTGGACGGCCCTCGGCGAAACGCATCGCTTGGTGGCGATCGATCTCTTGGGCTTCGGCTTCAGTGACAAGCCCGATCCGCACAGGTACAGCATCATGGAGCAGGCCGATCTGTGTGAGGCGCTCGTCGCCGATCGCAAGCTCGAGTCGTTTCACGTTCTTGCGCACGACTATGGCGACACCGTCGCTCAAGAGCTGCTGGCCCGACAGAACGAAAGGCGAGGCGTCGGCCGTTGGGTTTCCGTCTGCTTTCTCAATGGCGGGCTCTTCCCTGAGACCCATCGGGCGCGACTCATCCAGAAGCTTCTCCTCAGCCGGTTTGGACGCTTGATCAACCAGCTTTCGACCAAGCGTACCTTCGACAAGTCTTTCACTGCGGTGTTCGGGCCTCGCACGAAGCCTTCGGCCGAGGAGCTAGACGCGTTTTGGGGGCTGATCCAGCACAACGACGGCAAACACGTGTTTCACAATTTGATCACCTACATGAGCGACCGGAAGGCGCACCGCGAGCGCTGGGTGAGAGCGTTGCAGCAGAGCGTGGTCCCGATTGCGTTGATCAATGGCTCTGCCGACCCGGTGTCGGGCCGGCACATGGTCGCGCACTATCGCGAGGTCGTGAGCTCCGACCACTTCATCGCGGAGCTTGCCGACATCGGCCACTACCCGCAGGTCGAGGCGCCCGGCGCGGTCTTGGAAGAGTATCGTCGCTTCTTGCGGCACCTCTAGGTTCGACCCAGACTCGGGGCGTGGCCGACGACGAGACCCGCATCCTGCTCCTCGAGGGCATCCACGAATCCGCGGTCGAGAGCTTTGCGGCCGCCGGCTACTCCAAGGTCGAACGACTCGCGCATTCGCTGACGGGTCCGGATCTGCTCCATGCCATTGTGGATGTCGACTACATCGGCATTCGCTCTCGGACCCAGCTCGACGCCCGGGTGCTCGAAGCCGCGAAAAGGCTCAAGGCCATCGGTTGCTTCTGCATCGGCACCAACCAGGTCGATTTGAACGTTGCCCGTCGCTTGGGCATCCCCGTCTTCAATGCCCCGTTTTCCAACACGCGCAGTGTTGCCGAGCTCGCAATCGCGGACATCATTCTCCTGATGCGCGGGATTCCTGAAAAGGCAGCGCGTGCGCGTCGTGGTGAGTGGGCGAAGACGGCCCTGCGCGCGTTCGAGGTCCGCGGGAAGCATCTCGGCATCGTTGGCTACGGCCGAATCGGAAGCCAGCTCGGGATTCTGGCCGAGGGTCTCGGAATGCGCGTGCTCTACTACGACGTCGAGCATAAGCTGCCTTTGGGCAACGCGACTCCCGTCAACAGTCTCGAGGAGCTGCTTCGGCAGGCCGACGTCATCAGTTTGCATGTTCCTGAAACGTCCGTGACCCGCAACATGATCGACGCCCAGGCCATCGCCGTGATGCGACCGGGGTCACTACTGATCAACGCCGCTCGCGGCACGGTCGTCGACATCGATTCTCTGGCCGCAGCCTTGGAATCAGGTCACATCGGCGGTGCTGCCATCGACGTTTTTCCCGTCGAACCGAAGTCGAACAAGGAGACTTTCGAATCGCCACTTCGGCGTTTCGACAACGTCATACTCACGCCTCACATCGGTGGCGCGACCGAGGAGGCGCAGACCAACATCGCCCGCGAGGTCACGGCAAAGCTCATCAAGTACAGCGACAACGGGTCCACTGCGTCGGCGGTGAACTTTCCGCAAGTCACCATCCCCGACCACGAGGGGCGCCGTCGACTTCTCCACATCCACAAGAACGAGCCCGGGGTGATGGAGCAGATCAACCGTGTGTTCTCGCGCCGGAGGGTGAACGTCGCTGCGCAGTACCTCGAGACTCACGGAGACGTCGGGATCGTCGTCATGGACATCGAGCTGGAGGACGCGGGGCCCCTCATCGACGAGCTCAGGGCGATTTCGGCGACGATTCGGGTTCGGCTACTGCACTAGCCGCACTGTCGGGTTCATCGCCAGAATGGTCGAGCCAAGCAATGAAGATCGTGTAGCCGATCGACAGCACGACAGCACCGACGAACAAGCCGAGGATCCCACCGGATATGAATCCCCCGAGGGAGCCCATGAAGAGAACGAGCATCGGAGTCTTCGAGCCGCGTCCCATCAATATTGGTTTCAGCACGCTGTCGCTGGCTCCGACGAGCAGTGCCCAAACCGTGAACAGCACCGCGGTGGTCGTCGAGTGGACTGAAAACACGTAGAAGATCACCGGAAGCAGGACCAGCAGCGGAGGCAACTGCATGACCGCGAGGATCAGGATGAGCAAAGCCCACAACCCAGCGCCCGGTACGCCTGCGACGAGCATTCCGAGCCCCGCCAGCAGCGCTTGAATCACTGCTACTCCGATGACCCCACGGATCACGCTTTGGATGCTCGCTCCAACGAGGTCGGTGAGCTCGGGACCTTGCTCGCCCGCGACGATGGTCCCGACTTTGCGCGCCGTGGCGACTCCCCGCTCTTGCACCGGCAAGAGCGCACCGCCGATCACGATTGCCACGATGAACATGATGAGGCCCCAACCGAGGTCGCCGACCGTCTCGACGACCCAAAGTCCCGCTTCTTTGAGATATGGTGCGAGCTTCACCAATACGAACTCGAGGTTGCGGGATGCAGAGAGCCACGCGCTGTGAACGCGCTCTCCCACGATCGGCCACTCCTCGACGGAATCCGGCGGCGGCGGAACCGCGATCCTGTCCGCATTGAAATCCTCCGACAGGTCGGCGGCGCTCTGCACCATGTTCGTTCCGAGGAGGATCGCCGGAAGGATCAATGCAAGCAGAATCACGCCCACGAGAATGACCGAGGCTAGTGCCTTTCTCCCCCCCAAGGCGGCAGACAGCTTCTCGAACGGCGTATGCAAGGCAATGGCAATGACGACGCCGCCGATCAAGGGGTTGATGAACGGTTGAAGCACGCGCAGACACAGGAACACCAGAAAGCCTAGCAGCGACAGGCGAATTACAGCATCGGTGATCCGCTGCTGGAATGCTTTGTTCTCATTGGTGCTCGAGTCAGTGGTCATCGGTATGCTCCCTGCTCGAAGCATACTCTAGTGGCGTCATGCGTGAAGTGTGCCATCTTCGCGTGAAGCCAATGAACGACAAGATCACAGCAAACAAGGTCGTCACTCTCGCTTACACGTTGCGCGACGACTCCGGTGAAATCATCGATCGCTCCAGCGATGGCAGCCCACTCCTTTACCTTCACGGCGCAATGAATATCGTGCCGGGTCTCGAGGAACAGCTCGAAGGGGTGGGCAAGGGCGAGACGATCAAGGCGACTGTGTCGCCTGAAAAAGGCTATGGCCCTCGAGTTGGCGAGCCCCAGGAGGTCCCTCGACACCTCTTTCCCGCCGATGCCGAGCTTGCGGCGGGCATGCAGGTCGTCGCCCACGATGACCAGGGGCGGCAGATTCCGTTCTTCATCACGGGCATCACCGAAGAGACGATTACGGTCGACCCGAACCATCCCTTGGCAGGTGAGACGCTTCACTTCGAGGTGACCGTCGAGGCCCTTCGCGACGCGACCGACGAAGAGATCGAGCACGGCCATCCGCACGGCCCCGGTGGGCATCACCACCACTGAGCGGACGCGGCTAGAACAGTAGCTGAAGCTGCATGCCGAACCCGAAGCCGTTGCGGCGCCCGGTGTTCCAGAGTTGCGTTTCCCAGGCGGTTTCGGCGACGACCTTGAGGCTGTTGCCGATGACATAGGCGGTTCCGGCAAGGGCCAGTTGCTGGTTCGTAGTCTGATCGCCGTTGCGCCCGTACTGGTCCATCGCCTGGGCCGGGTCGGTGGCGTTCGTGATCTGGGCTTGTCCGTAGCTCCGAGAGTCGCTCCGCAGCCACGGCGTGATGTAGGTGACGCTGTAGCGGAGCGCCAAACCCCAAAGCAGATCAAACCGATATCCGGTTTCCGCCATCAGGCCGAATGGCCCGACGAGGATCTTGCCGCCTTGCCAGGGCTCGTACCATCCGAGGTAGGCGATCACGTTCATGTGGATCCCTCGGATCTTGCCCAGCCACTCCGCCGAGAGACGGAGTGCGAGATCCTCGATGGGGCTTGGTCTCGCATCCCAGGCAATGCCAGTGCCGACGCTGTGCCGCAGCACCTTGGTTCGCAGCGTGTCGCTATTGGTGTCGGTGTTGATCTCCCCGAAGTTCTTCGCAACGCGCGCGACGAGCTCCGGGTGAAACTCGCTCACCACTTCCCCCGAGCCTAGATTCGACGGGTTCTGCGGCGTGTCGCCATATACCTCGGTGATTCCTATGGCGTGCGAAGCGCGTGCGTTGACGCCGCTGAACACACCGAACGCATACTCCAAGTTGAGGAAGCCGCCGCTCGCTAGCACCTCGCCTCCGACCTGCCGCTCGGAGCCGAACATCCTGGTGGTTGGCGCCCAATCCACGAACGCAAGCGCCGCGAAAGACTGTGCCCGAAATCGATCATATGGGATCTTGAACTGACCGATACGGAAGGTCGCAAACTTGAATCGAGTGAACGAGAACCACATGTCGATCAGCTCGAAAGCGCTTGGCGTGAGGTTGATTTGAAAACGGCTTTGGATGCGTCCGTCGATGAACGAGCTCGAGAGGGTGAGTCGAATGCGGCGGAACTGCAGGGTCTCCCTGTTATCCTTGGGAAAACCCCCAGTTGGGAACTGCTGCTCGTACTCGAACAGCAATTGCGTGGCCAAGCCGATCCCGATCCAGTCATCGGCCTTGCCGACCTTGATCTGCACGGGTCCGAGCCGTGTTGGCAGGGTCCAATCCTCCGGAACATCGACAACCGCCTCCGCAAGCGTCGTCGTGCTCGGCTCGGCTGAAAGGGCGTCCCCGGACTCGCTCGCTTGCTCCGAGCTGATTGAGCCTTTCTCGCGCGCTACTTCGAGCGTGCCTTTGCGACTCTGTTCCCGTCTTTCCTCTTCCGCGAGTTGCGCTTCGATGCAGTCGAGGTCGCACTCCTCGGGTGCGACGGCCTCAGGCTGCTGCTCCGTCTCCGTGAGCGTCGGCTCACCGCCGAGTTGCGCGTTGTCTGCCACTTGTCCGTCGCGCTTGATGAACGGCTCGCGCTCCTTCTCGGGCTCCGCTTCGGGCGCGCCGGCGTCCTGCTCGGGCGTACCGGCATCGGCGTCCTGGGCAAGAGCGCCTGACGCGCTCGCCAACACGAGAGCAAAGAGGATCGTCGGTGTTTGGGAGCGCATCGACTGGAGCATGCCATCCAGCGATGCATCCGACTAGTTCTGCGGCGGCGTCTCGATCTCGACTTCAGAGATTTTCGCTGCCTCTATGTCTTCGGGGCAGTACGGCATGTCGTTCCACACCTTGTTCGACCAGATCCGCGTCTGATCGTCGTAGTGATCCGACGCTGGCATCCGTCGACTGCGAATGCGTCAACACCGCGTACGCGCCGCGTTCCGATGCAACGACGGCCGACCTTAGCAAGAGCGCGCAGCGGCGGCCAGCCACTATCAGATCGCACTGTGATGAGCCGCGTCGTTTTGGAAGCGCGTTAGCGGCCGAGGCGGTGCTTCAAAATCGCGGGCAGGCTGCGACCGATCTGGCCGACGAGCTTCGCCCAGCTGAACCGATCGACCCACTCGACTATGCGGCCGTCCCGGACGCGAAATTCCCCCTGAACTGGTAGGGTCATCTTCATCCCGCCGCCCTCGAAGATGTCGACCCGATCCGTATAGACCACGCCGTCTCCTCGCTCGTGGATGTCCGAGTACTGCACCTCGAAGCGGGTCGCATCGCCAAACATGAGTCGGAGCGCCTTCTCGAACTGGCGCTTGTTACGGGAGGTCGTCCAGGGGTAGTTGACCCAGCGGATGTCGTCGCCCGCGAGCGCGATCGCCGCGTCGTAGTCGAGCCGTTCGAGGGCCGACACAAATGCTTCGACGATCTGCTGCGCGGACCGTGTAGCGGTCGAATCGGTGGGGGTGTTGGAAGTGCTGGGCATCGTCATGGCCCAAGCTTAGAGCCGGAGCGGCGGTGCGGCCAGGCGTGGACTCGGGCCTCGAGCACAGGCGGATGAAGCCAGGAGAGGCCGTGTTCTCAGGGACCCACGGTTTGTGGTAAGGACTCTGACCCATGAGGCTCCGACCACGCTTCCGGATCGCGCTCGCCAAGCTCGTCCCAATCCTCGCCCTCGTCACGGCCTGTGCCCACGTCCCCGAGAGAAGCCCCTTGCCACCCGAGGGCGCCGACGTCGCGACGGTTCTCGGCATTCCGCGGGTGCGTATGTGGGGAGACGAACCGCCCCAATGGGTACACGAGTGGTTCGAGCGGAGCGATGGAGAGCTCAAGGATCGATACCCCGGCGTCTATGGCAAGCCACACACCTATCTCGCGATTTCGGGCGGTGGCGAGAACGGCGCATTTGCCGCCGGCATGCTGCTCGGCTGGACCGCTTCCGGTGATCGGCCCGAGTTCAGCGTGGTCACTGGAGTGAGCGCAGGGGCGCTGGTCGCGCCGTTCGCGTTCTTGGGGCCCGAATACGATCACGTCCTCAAGCGTGTGGCCGCCGACCTCCAGGCGGACGACGTGTACAAGAAACGCGGTTTGTTGAAAGCGATCCGCACGGACGCGATGGCCACGACTGAGCCTCTCCAATCGTTGATCGCCAAATACGTCGACGAGGACGTCATGGAGAAGATCGCGGCTCAATATCGGGACGGCCGGGGTCTCAACATCGGCACCGCCAACCTCGATTCGATGCGGCCTGTGATCTGGCGCATCGGCGCCATCGCAAACAGCGGACATCCGGAAGCGCTCGCGCTCATTCGCCGAATCCTCCTGGCATCGGCTTCGATTCCCGGCGCGTTTCCGCCAGTACTCATCCCGGTCGAATACGATGGGCACATGTACGACGAGCTCCACGTCGATGGGGGCGCTGCCTCGCAGGTCTTTCTCTATCCCATCGGGCTCGACCTCAACGAGGTTCACCGCCGACTCGCGATTCCTGGGCGCGCAAAGGTCTACGTCATCCGCAACTCCCGGCTCGACCCAATGTACGAGGAGGTGCAAAACAAGCTCTTCCCAATCGCCGACCGCTCGATTTCCTCCCTGGTACGGACTCAGGGCATCGGCGACATCTATCGGATCTTTCTCGAATCTTGTCGCGACCAGCTCGACTTCAATCTCGCCTACATCCCTAAGGACTTCAGCGAGAAGCCAAACGGGGAGTTCGATGTCGAGTATATGAGGAAGCTGTACGAGCTGGCGTACGAACGGGCATCCGAGGGCTATCCCTGGGAGAAAATGCCGCCCGAGCTCGGTGCGGCGCCCATTCGCTGCCACTAGGGCGCCGTGGGCTTGCCCGTGACCGCGGCGGCTTTAGGCTCTCCCCATGCGAATACTCTTTCTCGCCCTCGCCCTTTCGCTGCTGTTTCTCGGCTGCAAGGACGCAACCCCCGCCGGTGCGAACGAGACCACGGAGACACCCGCTGAGATCCCCGAAATCTCGGTGGAGGATACCGAGAAGGCCATTCAGGCCGGCGCGGTGGTGCTCGACGCGAACTCCGAAGGAACCCGTGAGAAGAACGGCACCGTTCCGGGCGCCGTGATGCTGACCTCGCCCTCCAAGTACGACCTCGCCCAACTTCCCGATGACAAGAGCAAAGACCTGATCTTCTACTGCTCTAACAGCTATTGCACGGCGTCCGATGCCGCTGCCGAACGCGCCTCGACGCATGGCTACGAGAAGGTCCATGTCATGCGTGAAGGTATCAAGGGCTGGAAAGACGCAGGTAAGACCATAGCGCCGTACCCGCGCAGCTAATCGGCTACGCGTCAGCCTCGCGGCACTAGCGCCAGCAGGATCCGGTCCGGTGCATCTTCGAATCGGCCGTTGGACATCACGACGATCGTGTCGCCGGGCCTCGCGGCCGCCGCCGCGACTTCGACCACCTCTTCGACGTTTGAGCACGCCAGCGCTTCGCGACCACGCTCGCGAATCGTCTTCGCGACCGCGGCCGTGTCGAGCTTCTCGCCCGCTGCGATCTCGCTCCGTGCAACCGGGGCCAGGATCGACAGGTCCGCCGATGCGAACGCGTCGGGGTAGAGCTCTTGATGCAAGCGTCGTGACGCCGTAGCGCTCCGCGGCTCGAACACCGCGATCACTCGTCCGTTGGCGCGTTCCCGAAAACCGGCGAGCGTTTCTTTCACCGCGGTCGGGTGATGCGCGAAGTCGTCATAGACTTGGACTCCATTCGCGATTCCGACCAGCTCCTGTCGCCGTTTGCTCCCGCGGAAGCCGGGGAGGGCAGCGATCAGTCTGTCGAGTGGAGCGCCGGCAGCTTCGCTTGCCATGGCTAGGGCTGCGAGCGTGTTGCGTGCGTTGTGCTTGCCGAGCAACGGTAGCGTAGCGCGGCCGCAGAGCGATCCTCCTCCAAAGAGATCCATCGTGCCCCCGGGGGCCACCATGCCGAGCCACATCGGCTGGATGTCGCCGCAGTCATCGTCATCGAGCGCGTAGAATCGCAACCGGCACTGCGCCGCCTTCGCGGCTGCGCGGACATTCGGGTGCCCCGCCCAGGCAAACAGCCACCCGTCCGACGGGATCTGAGCTACGAACTTTCGAAAAGCATCCAGATAGACGTCTTCGTTCGGGTAGATGTCGACGTGGTCATACTCGATCGAGGTGATGATCGCGCTCGCGGGATGGTAATGCCAGAACTTCGGCGTCTTCTCGAAGAACGCGCTGTCGTATTCGTCTCCCTCGATGACAAAAGGCGCGCCTTCACTGCCGAGCCGCGAGCTTCGATCGAAGTTCGAGGGAATGCCGCCGATGAAGAAGCCCGCATCCATGCCGACCGACCGAAGCAGGTAGGCGGTGAGAGTCGAGGTCGTCGTCTTGCCGTGCGTGCCTGCCACCACGAACGGGCGCCGGCTCGAGAGCACCTCCGCGCGGAGTGCCTCAGGCATGGATACCATCCGAAGCCCGCGCGTATTCGCCTCTTGCGCCTCCGGATTGTCGCGGCGGCATACGTTTCCGACGACCACCAAGTCGGGGTTGGTGTCCAGGTTCCGCGCGTTCCATCCCTCGACGCATTCGATGCCGAGCTCTTGCAGGTATGGTCCCACCGGCGGGTCGAACGCGGTGTCGCTCCCGCTCACACGATGCCCGTTTTCCGCCAAAAGCGCTGCGAGCGCGCTCATTCCCGTGCCCGCGACGCCGATTAAGTGAATGCGCATACGCGATCCTGAACGCCGGAATTGCCTTGCAATATCGTGGTAGGTGTTGACAGCGTCACGACTGCCCCCATTATGAAACCAAGGTGGCCAAAAAGACGAAAAAGCTTTCAGAGCGCATCCAAGAAGTGCTGGACACCTTAGTCGATGCCGTAGAGAGCTTGCTCGCGCCGCCGCCCACGCTGGTTCCGGTTCGCGTGAGGCGGCCTCGCTTACCCATGAAGCGGCGCCGCTGACTACTCAGCTGCCGCCACTTGTGCAGCCGCCACTACCTCGACGGGCACCCCGCTGAAGGCCGCGTTTCCGCTGACGTCGAGCGCTCGCTCGTCGGTGAGATCGTTGACGCTTACGCCCGCATGGTCAGTCGCGACACGGAGCTGCACCCCATCCCGACCGTGACCGAAGCCGTGGGGTAAGCTGACGACCCCCGGCATCATGTCATTGGTGAGCTCTGCGGGTGCGCTCACTTGTCCGACCCGCGAGCTGATGCGCACTTTATCGCCGTCGCTCACGCCGATGCGTTTGGCGTCATCGGGATGAATCATCAGCGTGCAGCGATCCTTGCCCTTCATCAGGCGCGCCGCGTTGTGCATCCACGAGTTGTTGCTTCTTAGGTGCCGCCGCCCGATCAGAAGCAGCTGCGCGCGATCGGCTTTGCCCACGCAGATAGCCTGCAGACGATTGAGGTCGTCGACGAACAGGTCGGGCGCCAAATCGATCGGACCATGCTTCTCGGGAATACGATCCGGGAAGGTCGACTGAAGTGGACCGAGATCGATGCCTTGCGGGTTCTTTCGAAGCCTGCTGAGCGAAAGGCCGGTGCCGAGCGGATTGAACCGCTTCCCGTAGGGCCCGAGGCGAAGGCCGAGGTCGAGCACGCGCTCCGGACCGGCCTTCTTCGAGGCGACTGCGGTCAAGTATTGCTTGCTCAGCTTTCCGTGCCGGCGCGCCGCCAGTCGGCAGGTCAGCTCGGTGAGAATTTCCCAGTCATCGAGCTGCCCGTCTTCCTGCGCAAAGGGCGGAGGGGAGTACTTTGCGACGTTGCGAACCGCGGTGAGGTAGAGTGCGAGGTCGTAGTGGCTCCGTTCGACCGGAGACACAGGTGGCAGAATGATGTGGGCGTGCCGGCTCGTCTCGTTGATGAAGAAGTCGATGGAGACGCAAAAATCGAGCGAAGCATAGGCACGGTCGAGCTGCGCTCCGTTCGGCGTGGACAGCACGGGGTTACCGGCGAGCGTGATCATCGCTCGAATCTGGCCTTCACCCTCCGTGAGGATCTCCTCGGCGATCGCCGCGCTCGGGAGCTCTCCGCCGAATTCGGGAAGGTCTCGAACGCGGCTGCGCCAACGCCCGAAGGAACCTCGCCCTGCGCCGAAGCCACCTGCTGCGTTCAAGACATCGATGGCGGGCGTCGAGAACATGGAGCCGCCAGGCTCGTCGAGATTGCCGGTGACCGCATTGATGACGTTGATCAACCACATGCAGAGCGAGCCGAACTCTTGAGTGGATGTTCCCATCCGCCCGTAGAGCACACCCTTGGGCGCTTCCCGGAGCTCGCGAGCCAGGCGCTTGACCGTTGATGCCGGGACGCCGGTGATCGCCTCGGTTTGCACCGGTGGGTAGCTCTTCGCGACCTCCATGACACGGTCGAGGTTCTTCACGCTCCCCGACAGCCGGCCGAGGTCGATGCCGGCTGCGCACACCTCGTGCAGAAGGCCCAACAAGAACAGGGCGTCGGTTCCGGGCCGAATGAATATATGCTCGTCCGCAATTCGGGCGGTCTCGCTACGGCGCGGGTCCACCACGACCACTTTGCCGCCTCGCTTGCTGATTCCCTCGAGACGTTTCTTGATGCCCGGTCCCGCCATGATGCTGCCGTTCGAGGCGAGGGGGTTTGCGCCGAGCATGATCATGAAGTCGGTGCGGTCGACGTCGGGCACGGGGAACAAGAGTTGGTGTCCGAACATGAAGTAAGACGTCATCATGAGGGGAAGCTGGTCGCAGGACGTGGCCGAGAAGCGGTTCTTCGAGCCGAGCGTGCGAAGGAACGGTGGGCCGAAAACCATCGTTCCGAAGTTGTGCGCGTTCGGGTTCCCCAGGTACACGCCGACAGCGTCGCGACCGTGGTCCTGCTGGATCTGTTGGATGCGGTCGACGACCTCGGTGAACGCTTCGTCCCAGGAGATCGGTTCCCAGCGGTTGCCGACTCGTCGCACGGGCCGCTTCAAACGATCCGGATCGTCGTAGAGATCTTTGAGTGCCGTTGCTTTCGGGCAGACGTGGCCGCGGCTGAAGACGTCGTTCTTGTCGCCCCGAACGGAGAGGATCTCTTTTCCTTCGATCTCGACTTCGACGCCGCACATCGATTCGCAGAGGTTGCAGGTGCGGTAGTGGGTGCTGTGCTTGCGAGCCATCGAGCGAATATACCCGAGCTTCGAGGCAGAGCGTAGTGGTTGCGGCTAGGCCGTCGCGAACGTGAATGAATCCCCGTCGGAATCGACGTTGACCGTGTCGCCGGCGGTGAACTTCCCGCGAAGCAATGCTTCTGCGAGCGGGTCCTGCAGCTCCCGCACCAGAACGCGTTTCAACGGGCGGGCGCCGAACGCGGGCTCGTAACCCAGGTCGATCAGTCGCGCTTTGGCGCTCTCGGAGAGCGTGAGTGCGATCCCTTGCTGCGCGAGGAGCCCGCGAAGTTGCCGCAGCTGGATCTCGAGGATTGCGGCGAGCTCATCTCTCCCGAGCCGATCGAAGATCAGCACCTCGTCGACGCGATTGAGGAACTCCGGCCGGAAGTAGTCGTGTAGACGCTCCTCGATCTCTTGACGAAGCTCCTCATTGGAGCCGTCGTGGTCGAGGATCAGCTCGCTCCCGACGTTCGACGTCATGATGATGACTGCGTCACGGAAGTGAGCCACACGACCCCGCGAGTCGGTCAGCCGTCCATCCTCGAGAACCTGAAGCAAGATGTTGAAAACATCGGGATGCGCTTTCTCGATTTCGTCGAAGAGGATGACAGAATAGGGCCGCCGTCGAACCGCTTCCGTGAGGAACCCCCCTGCTTCGCTGTCGACATAACCCGGTGGGGCGCCGAGGAGGCGCGAGACCATGTGCTTCTCCATGAACTCGCTCATGTCGAGTCGCGTGATTGCCGCCTCGTCGTCGAACAGGAACTCAGCGAGCGCTTTGGCGAGCTCGGTCTTGCCGACCCCCGTGGGCCCGAGGAACAGAAAAGACCCGATCGGTCGCTTCGGATCCCGAAGCCCGACGCGCCCGCGTCGGACGGCTTTGCTCAAGGCGTTGACCGCGTGATCCTGTCCGACAACCCGTCCACGAAGCCGCGCTTCCATATCGAGGAGCTTCTCCGCTTCCTCTTCCATCATTTTAGCTGCAGGGA
>Ga0111160_1145_pt1 | contig 12543 bp, 14 predicted proteins | sample DeeMarSeWOR28_12_FD_80265 | JGI IMG/M metagenome (GOLD analysis project Ga0111160, IMG submission 80265) | Myxococcales bacterium SG8_38_1
GTCTGAAGCGGCTCGCTGACCGGCTGACGAGCGACGATGCCCGGTGCTTTCAGCTCCACGCGACGCGTGAGCTTGCTCTCGATGGGACCCTTGCCATCCACCGGCTGACCAAGCGCATTGACGACACGCCCAACGAGCGCGGGGCCGACCGAAACCTCGACGATCCGGCCGGTCCGCTTGACGGTGTCACCCTCGCCGATGCCGACGTCGGAGCCGAAAAGCGCGCAGCCGACGTTGTCTTCCTCGAGGTTCAGAACCATTCCGTAGACGCCGCCGGGGAACTCGAGAAGCTCGCCTGCCATGGCGCCCTCGAGACCGTACAGGCGGGCGATACCGTCGCCGACCGTGAGCACGGTGCCCGTCTCGACCACGTCGACGGACTTGTCGTACGACGCGATCTGCTGCTTGATGATGTTGGAAATCTCTTCAGCGCGAAGTTGCATTTTGCAAGGCTCCTGATTCGATGCGGTTAAGGCGTGTCGCCGTCCGCAAGCAACGTCTCTCTAAGCTCGCTCAACCGGTTACTCAGGCTCCCGTCGAAGACCTGGTCTCCGACGCGGGTCACGACACCACCGATGAGTGAGGGATCTTGTTTCTTCACGAGGACGACCTTCCGGTCTGTGACTCGCTGAAGTTTCTCGGTCAGCCGGGCGTAGTACGCATCGCTGAGCGGCTTGGCGCTGGTGACCTCGACGCGAACGCGACCGGTCTCGGCCTCGGCAAGCTGCTCTAGTGCTTGGAGCACGTCGTCGAGCTCCGGGAGCCGGCCCTTGTCGGCGAGGAGCTTCACCGTGTTACGCATGAGCGCGGACACGCCGAGCTTGTCCAACACCGCATCGACCGCTGCCTTTAGAGCTGGCTTCGGCACGACCGGATTGCGAATGATCTCGCGTAGCTCCGGGCTTTCTTTCCAAGCGTCGGAAACGAGACCGACGTCTTTGAGGACCGCCTCGAGCTGGCCTTGCTCGCGCGCCAGATCCAACAGAGCCTTCGCGTAACGTCGTCCAACGGCGCTCATGATCGACCCTCCTCGGTCACCTCGTCGAGCCGCTCGAGGTACGCATCCGCGAGCCGATCTTGATCGGAGTCGGTGGTGTCCCTCTGAAGCAAGTCTTGTGCGGCCAGCACGGCGGCACTGGCTGCTTCACGGGTGAGGTCCTTGCGAAGCTGCTTGATTTGCTGCTCGATGAGGAAGCCTGCGTCCTTGCGCATTCGGGCGGCTTTCTCTTCCGCTTGCGCAACGATGCGATCACGCTCTGGAACCATCTCTTCGTCGAGCTTCTCGAGGCGTGTCGCGGTTTCCATGTGCCGCTTCTCCGCGTCGGCGCGAAGCCGCTGTGCCTCTTCGAGCTCGGCTTCCACTTGCTTGCGGCGCTCGGCGAGGGCGGGGTTGCCCTTCTTGCGAATCACCCAGGCGATTAGCAGAACGAGTGCACCGAAGTTGACCAGCGTGCCTTGGAAATCGGGGCTGGCGAGTAAGCCCTTGAAGGTGAGCTCAGCGTGCCCGTCGTCAGAGTCGTGGCCAGCTTCATGCTCGGCGACCTCGTGCGCGACGGACTCATGGTGCGCGCTCTGCGCCCAAACGAGGCTCGGGACCGCGAGAATCGACGCGAGGAGGAGCCAGCGAACCGCGCGCATCACTGCACCTCCCGGTTCAAGAGCTTCGAAGCGATTTGTTTCCCGAGCACCGGTACCGACGCCTTGATCTCGGCACGAAGCTTGGAGGCCTCGGTCGCGAGCTGCTTGTCCGCGGCCGCGAGTTGCTTATCCGTCTCTTCGCGGACCCGATCCAGCACCGCCTTCTCGAGGCGCTTACCCTCGGCGCGAAGCCGATCGCGCTCCTCGCCGGCTTGAAGCCGGAGTCGGCGCATTTCCTCGTCGAACTCCTCGCTTTCGGCGGCCGCTTCGTCTTGCAAACGAAGCGCTTCGAGCTTCGAGCCTTCGATGGCGTTTTCACGCGCCTCGAAGAGCGCGATCATCGGTCGGAAAACCAAAGGACGGAGTATGAAAAAGGCGATCCCGAACAGCACGAGCTGAATCCAGATCGTCCCATCGAGGTCGATGATGGAGCCCTCAGAAAGAAGGGCTGTAAAAAGCACGTTCATCGCAGCGGTATTCCCGGTCGGCCCCGGATAGACTCCGGTTGGCGCTTGGGGCCGAATCGCAGCTACGGCAAGGACAAAACCCCAGCGGCGCGCGTTCGTAGCATGGGGTGCTACCCAGTCAAGTTCGGCCGAGGTTGCCGAGCCGAGCGTGCTGAGCCGAGCTGGCATGCGGCCTCGAGAGGGACGCTAAGGGCAGAAAGGCCGACGCCTCGAGCTGCGCTTGCTAGGCTAGCGAGCAAATGCTGCGCGTCTCCATAGTGTGCGTGATCGCTATGCTTTTGAGCTCCAACGCAGCTCTCGGACAGTCGGCGGAGGACGGGAGCGCCGACGAGAGCCCTACCACGGAACCGAGCTCTGCAGGGGTGACGCCACCTCAAGCAGGGGTGACGCCACCTCAACAGGACGAAAGCTGGCAGCAAGTGGTCCTAGCAGCGCTGATCGGCGGCGGCGTGCGCTCCCGCCGCATCCACCTCGATGTCGGGGACGGCATGGGAGGGATGGAGCCTCGTGACTTCGACACAGGTGCATATTTCGACTTCGTCTGGCAGCTCTTCATCCGTCCGCTGGGGCGCCGATCGCCGCGGCCGGCGATGCGCGCGATGGTGCTTCAGCTCGACGGTGGCGCAGGGATCAGCCTCACCGTGGAGCCCGTGGGCACCGGGATCTCTCTGCAGACGAACACCTGGAGGATGGTCGGCCAGTTCGGCTACCTCTACCCGATCGAGCGCTGGCAGCTGGGCGGCCTCATCGGGGTCGGCGGCGATATCTTCAACATCGATCTCAACTCGGTGCTGCCGAGCTCGCGAATCATCTACGTGAGGCTCGGACCCGCAGCAAGTGTCGATCTCATCGGAGATTTCCTGATGATTCGCGCAGACTTCGGACTGCGGTTCCCCTTCTACCTGGGCGCAATCGAGAACACTTTCGGCCACGACACGCGGGCTTTTGGGCTCGATTCGACCTTGACTTTCCAGGGCAGGATCGAGGCCGGCTTCAGCTACGGGCTTCGCTTCGTGTGGGAATACTACGCGCTGCGCTTCGCTGGCTCAGCCGACAACGTCCCTGCGATGGCTGAAGGGGGCCGAGGCAGCGATCACGCGATCAGCCTTCAGCTTCTCGTCGGCTGGTCCTTGTAGCCGTCGGGGGAGGTGTCGTCCGCCGCGCGGCTTGGCGCTCGCAGAGCGTCGAGCGCGAGCACCTGGCCCATGACGCAATTGCCGTCGAAGAGCACACCCTTGTCCATGTACAGGGCCTGGGTTCGGATGTCGCCGCGGACCTGAGCGGGCGCGTGGAGCTCGACCAGCTCCGTTGCGTGGATGTCGGCCTCCACTTTCGCGCCCTGAACGATCAGGGTGTGCACGCGGATCGCTCCCTTGATTGTCGCTTCCGGACCCAGGACGAGAAGACCATCGCTTTGGATCTCTCCTTGGAAGTCACCATCGATGCGGACCCGGCCCTCGAAAAAGAGCTTCCCCTCGTACCGGGTTCCGGCACCGAGAAGCGAATGAATGACGGTGTCGTGGCGCTCCATGGTCGGCTTGAGGGTAGAAAGCTCGACCTGGGGGGTCAATCGAGTTACCGCGGGCTTGCCCAAGGACGTCGTGGACCCTACTCCGCTTTGGCTGGCGTCGTTGACCGCCCTTTGGGGCCGTGCTAGGTCGCGCTCGCTTTTTGCCGCGGAATCAACCGCCGGCCGACACCCTTTCAAAACCGGAAAGCAGATGTCAGAGCTTCAAAACGGAAAAATTACTCAGGTCATCGGTCCCGTCGTGGACGTCATGTTCCCGCAGGGCTCGCTCCCGGCAATCCTTTCGGCGCTTCGGGTCAGCAACCCGGGCATCAACGACAAGGAGTGGAACCTCACCCTCGAGGTCGCGCAGCACCTCGGGGAGAACACCGTGCGCGCCGTCGCAATGGATTCGACGGACGGTCTGGTTCGCGGGATGGCGGTGAAGAACACCGCCGCGCCGATCTCGATGCCCGTCGGCAAGGAGTGCCTCGGCCGCATCCTGAACGTCGTCGGCGAGCCAGTGGACGAGCAGGGCCCGGTCGGCGCCACCAAGTTCTCGCCGATTCACAAGGATCCGCCCAAGTTCGTCGATCAGAGCACCCAGGTCGAGATCTTCGAGACGGGCATCAAGGTCATCGACCTTCTCGCTCCCTACCGTAAGGGCGGCAAGATCGGTCTGTTCGGCGGCGCCGGTGTCGGCAAGACGGTTCTCATCATGGAGCTGATCAACAACGTCGCGAAGGCGCACGGTGGTGTGTCCTGCTTCGCCGGTGTCGGAGAGCGTACGCGTGAGGGTAACGACCTCCTGCTCGAAATGAGTGAGTCGAAGCTCGAGACCGGTGAGTCGGTGCTCTCGAAGACGGCGCTGATCTACGGTCAGATGAACGAGCCGCCTGGCGCCCGTGCGCGAGTCGCGCTGAGTGCTCTCACCGTGGCGGAGTACTTCCGTGACGAGGAAGGCCAGGACGTCCTTCTCTTCGTCGACAACATCTTCCGTTTCACGCAGGCTGGCTCTGAGGTGTCCGCGCTTCTCGGCCGCATTCCCTCCGCGGTTGGTTACCAGCCGACGCTCTCTACCGAGATGGGCGCGCTTCAGGAGCGAATCACCTCGACCAACAAGGGCTCGATCACGTCCGTACAGGCGATTTACGTTCCAGCGGACGACTTGACCGACCCAGCACCGGCCACGACCTTCGCTCACTTGGACGCCACGACCGTGTTGTCGCGTCAGATCGCGGAGCTCGGGATTTACCCGGCCGTCGACCCGCTCGACTCGAGCTCGACCATGCTCGACCCCAACATCCTCGGCGAGCGTCACTATCGTGTCGCCCGTGGCGTGCAGGAGACCCTGCAGCGCTACAAGGACTTGCAGGACATCATCGCGATTCTCGGCATGGACAGCGTTTCCTGTCGCAGCCGTTCTTCGTCGCCGAGCAGTTCACCGGCCTCAAGGGCGCGTATGTGCCGCTCGAAGAGAGCATCGCCGGGTTCGAGGAGATCCTCGACGGCAAGCTCGATCACATTCCAGAGCAGGACTTCTACCTCAAGGGCAACATCGACGAGGTGAAAGAAGCTTACGCGAAGCGCGGCAAGGGTTAATCCACCATGGCTACCTCCGAGCATCTGCAACTCGACGTCGTCACGCCGACCGGCTCCGTGCTTTCCATGCAAGTGGATTCGGTGCAGGCGCCGAGCGTCGAGGGCGAGTTCGGCGTGCTGCCGAACCATCTTCCGCTGCTTGCCGCGCTCAAGTGCGGCCTGCTCTTCTGGGAAGTGGGCGGGAAGCGCAAGGTCGCCGCGATTGGTCCCGGATTCGTCGAAGGCGGGCCAGACAAAGTATTGTTGCTGACCGACCTCTACGCGTCTCCTGAAGACATCAAGCCGGACGCCGTGCGCAAAGAGCTGGCGAAAGCGGAAGAGGCGCTCAAAGCGTTCGACGAGCTCTACGAGGGGCCCGACTACAACGAGCTCCAGCGCGACGTCGATTGGGCGCACGCGCGGCTAGAAGCCTACGCCGCTTCGCGGGCTGTTTGAGTTGCTTGTAGTTGCCGCACCGGGCTTCGCCGTTCCGGCTCGCGCTTCCTAGGATTCTCCCTCACCCTGCCACGCCTCCCACGCCTCCTCCGCCGCTGCCTGCTCGGCTTCCAACTTCGAGCGCCCCGTGCCGGTGGCTATCTGCTCGTCGTGTAGCTCTAGCGCGACGGTGAACTCGCGTTCGTGGTCGGGGCCCTCGCTTGCGATGATGCGGTAGCTTGGAGTGCCGCCCAGCTTGGCTTGGGCCCATTCCTGCGCGCGCGACTTGGCATCGCGGTGGCCGGGGGCCGCAGTATCAAGTCGTGGCTCGAAAATCCGCCGTGCAGCTTCGAACGCTGCTGCGGCGCCGCCGTCCGAGTAGACAGCGCCGATACATGCTTCGAGGGCGCTCGACAAGAGCCTCGGCTTCTCGCGTCCGCCTGACTTCTCCTCGCCCTTCCCAAGGCGCATTGCGGCTCCGATTCCAATGGCTTCCGCGGCTTCGCTGAGACCCTTCTCACTCACGAGATCCGCGCGGCGCCGGGTCAGCTCTCCCTCTGCAGCATCGGGAAACCGCACGTAGAGCAGCGAGGCCGCGACGAGATCCACAACCGCGTCGCCCAAGAATTCGAGGCGCTCGTTGTCCGCGGACGAGAGCTCGGGGTTCTCGTTCTTGAACGAGCGGTGGGTGAGCGCATCGAGCAGAAGCCCGGTGTCTGCAAACGTGTAGCCGAGCTCGCGGCACAGTGCCTCCATTGCTTCGTCCAGAGGCTCGTCCCTGTTCGACATCGCCCGGAACCTACCAGCAACACCGGCGGTGATCCATCGACCAACGGACCATGGTATACGCGCCGGGTGGAGTTCCCACCCGACGAGCTGCAGACCCGACGGCTTCGGCTGCGGCGACCCACGCTCGGCGACGCCGAGGCGGCATTCGATTCGTACGCAAGCGATAGGGACATCACGCGCTACCTGACCTGGTCTGCTGGCTCATCGAGCGCAAGGAAGACGGGGCCTTGATGGGCACGATCGGCTGCACCCTCTACTTTCACCGGGTCGAGATAGGCTTTGCGCTCGGCAGTCGGTTCTGGGGGCAGGAGTACATGCCCGAAGCGTTGTCTCGGGTGTGCGAAGCCGCCTTCGAAGACCGGCGCATCTTTCGGGTGCAAGCGCTCTGCGACGAAGAGAACCTGCGGTCATCTCGCGTGATGGAGAAGGTAGGCATGCACTACGAGGGGCGCCTTCGGAGCTACGGCTACCACCCAAATCGCTCCAGCGTCCCGCGCGACTGCCTCATGTACGCGCTGGTTCGCGGCGATTGAATCGACGATCGAAGCAGCTACACTCGCCGAGCCGATGCGCCTGCTGACTACCGTGGACTCCCGCGCCGCCGCGCAAACGCTCGGTGACGCGCTCTACGCCGATGGCGTGGCGACTACCGTGAAAGAGACCCGTGATGGGGCGTTCGCGGTGTGGGTGCACGATGAAGAGCGGTTGGAGCAGGCCAAGTCCTTTCTCGAGGGCTTCGATCCAGACTCCTCGCGTTTTGCCGAGATGGCTAAGACGGCGCGCGCGAAGAAGCGCAAGGAGGCAAAGGCCACCGAAGAGCTTCGCGCCCGCACCGAGAAGATCCGTCAACAAATAGAGGCGAAGCAGAACATGCGCGTTGGCACGGTGACCGCAGGGCTCATCGCCATCAGCGTCGTGGTGTTCTTTCTGACCGGGAAAGGCGACAACATCGATGTGGTCCGTCTCTTCACGTTCGTGCCGCTTGTTCCCGTGAAAGGGGGCTACCTTCCCGGAAGCGCAAACGCGCTCGCCGAGCAGCCGTGGCGCCTCGTTACACCGATGTTCTTGCATTTCGGCTGGTTGCACATTTTCTTCAACTTGTGGTGGCTCAAGGATCTCGGCACCGCGATCGAGCGCGTCTTTTCCGCACGTTACCTCTTGGGCTTCGTGCTGATCGTCGCGGTGTTCTCGCACACACTCGAATACCTGATGTCGGGCGGCCGGATCTTCGGCGGCATGTCCGGCGTGGTCTACGCTTTGTTTACCTTCATCTGGGTTCGCGGCCGCCTCGATCCGAGCTTTCCGTACCGAATGCCGCAACAGCTCGTGACCTTCATGCTCATCTGGCTGGTGCTGGGCTTCACCGGCTGGGTCGGCCACATCGCCAATTGGGTCCACTCGGGCGGCCTGCTCGTGGGCGCGGCGTGGGGTGCGATCTCTTCGGGGTGGCTTGGCCGCAAGCTCGGCCGCTGACGGGGCTCGGAAAAACGCGAGACGGCGCGGAGAATCGGTAAACGCGAGCGCCAGCGCGGGACGCCCGGGCGTCGAGGTGCTGACGGGTCTCAGCATCAAAAGGGCTGCGACAATTTGCGCACGCAAGGAACCCGGCGCAAGTGCGCCGGCAAGCCCCGAGCGAAGCGCGCGGAGGCACGCTGCTCACTCGCGTGAGAGTGATACTGAGACCACGCGGCGGGGGTGGGCGGGTGGACATCAACTAAACTAAACCAAACCACGTCACAAGCCCTCCCCGCCGCCGAAGGCGTCCGGGCGGGTGGTATTCACCAAACCTCCCGACGCCAATCACGTTCACTCACGCGGGCCCACTCAAGATGCGGGAATAGGTTTCGTTTCGATCTCGCCGAATATCCTCGATGACCGCCCGCAACGGCGCCCTTCCCTCACGCGCTATCAAACGCTCGTTGTGGGCGAGGACAGACGCCGCGACGTTCTTGGGAGCGTTGCCCCCTTCCAGGTCGCGCGGATCCAAATCGAAGATGTCCGTGTAGTGGGGTTGATCCTGGGCGCGGATTTCTTGGAGCCGCTCGCGGCGAACGAGCTGCACCGTCGGATCGGGTGTTTGGCGGAGGAAGTGCACCGTGCCGGCCGTCTTCGGCACATCCGGGTGAAACGGCGCGCTCAGGAACACGTCGTCTCGGAGAGCGCCGACTTCTGCAGTCCAACTCTCGAACGCATCGATGGCGCCTTGGAAGCACGGGACGATGATGAAGGCGACTTCTGCGCGGGCATCGTCCGCCCAGCGATCGACGATGGGTCGAAGCGCCGGAGTGCCGTGCGTCGCGTCGACGACGACGTGAGCACGGACGCGATCCTTCGAACGTGCCGGCTTAGCCCAAGGGCAGATCGAAAAGCGCTCGATCACCTCGCATTGATATCGATGGTGGAGGCGGAGCGCCTCACGCGCGAGCGCCGTTCGTGGGCTCTCGGGACTCAACTCGCGCCCTGCCCGATTCTTCGCGAAAGGTACTCTTCGAGGTGAGGGACGACGCTCAGATCGAGTGCCTCCGTCGGCGTGTGGAACTCGGCTTGCACAACCTCGCGATCGTCGACTTGCACGTTCGGCGCTTCCTCGAGCTCGAGCTCGTAGATGTCGAGTGTGTCCTTGCGGTACTCGAAGAAGTGCGTGCCGTGATAGGCATGGACCAAGCGCTTCGGCTGCACTCGAATGCCCACTTCTTCTTGAAGTTCCCGCGCCGCAGTCGTCCGGCGATCCTCGCGCGGTTTCACGTACCCACCCGGCAAGGTGAGTTGCGACCGGTAGGAGTTCTTGACGAGCAAGACGCGGCCGTGGTGCCACACGGCGACGAGCGCGCCCGTCGTCTCCGGGCGGCGAAGGAACCACAAAAGTCGCAACCCCCAATGCGCCACCCGATACACCGCCCTAATCAAGGCGTTGACCATGTGAACAGAGTATCAAATAGACGGGCGTCGCGAGAAGTCCCTGCGGCTTAGATCGTCGCGCCGGCGCGCGCCCAGCGGCCCCGGCGGTACGCAGCAATCCCCAGCAGCATGCGGATGACGAACGAAATGGGCAAAGCGACCCAAATTCCGAAAGCGCCCCAGCCGACCACGAAGCCGAGCAGCCAGCTCAGTGGAACTTGAATCGCGATGGTGCCGACGATGTTGATCATCAGACTGGTGTTGGTCGCGCCCGCGCCACGCAACATGCCAATCAGCGCGATGTGGATGCCGACGATGGGCATTCCCCAGCCGAGAATCTGCATCCACATCACCGAATAGCGCCCGAGCTCCGTCGTCGGATCGACATCGAAGATCGCGAGAATCGGTACGGCGCCGGCGACGATCGAAAGCCCTATCACCGTGCTGATGGTCGTCGAGAGGATCACGCCGCCCCGGACCACCTCACGCGCTTCAGGGACTCGGCCGCCGCCGAGGGCGTTCCCGACCATTGCGCCGGTGGCCTGAGAGACCCCGAGCGCCGGAACGAACGCGAGGGACTGAATTCGAATGCCGATCCCGTGCGCGGCCACGGTGACCTGGGCCACACGGGCGAGCATGCCCACGATGGTGAGGAAGGCGACGTTGAGGATCACCATGTCGAGCGCCGCCGGTGCACCCACGCGAAACAGATCGCCGGCCAAGGGGCGATCGAGTCGGGCGAAACCGAGACGTGCGCGCATCCCCGGGACGAAGTCACGCCGCAGGATCACGACGATCAGAGCTACGGCAACCGCCTGGGAGACCACCGTTCCCCAGGCAGCGCCACGAACACCCAGCGCGGGAAGGCCGAGGCGCCCGAGGATCAGGCCGTAGTTGAGCACGATGTTGAGCAGATTGCTGAAGAGCGCGACCATGAAAGGCAGCATCGTGTTGCCCACCGCGCGCAAAGCTCCAGCGAGCAACAGATTCAAATAGAAGAAGATCGTCAGGCTGAGCAGTGGACGCAGGTAGCTGACACCCAAGTCCCGGACCGCAGCGTCGGCCCCGAGCCATTCCATCGCGACCCCTGCGCCGAGATTACCGACGATCGCGACGGCGATCGACACGAGGTAGGTGAGCATGATGCTCTGATGGAGCACGTGATTGATACGATCGGTTTCCCGAGCGCCCCAAGCGCGCGCGATGAACGCAACCGTGCCGACCGTGAGGCCGAGCATCGCGACCATCAGAAGAAACACGAGCTGGCTCGCGAATCCGAGTGCCGTAAGCGCTTCCTCCGCATCAACCAGGCGGCCGCACATCGCGGTATCCACCGCAAGCGTGATGACGCTCAGCACGTTCAAGCCGACGATCGGCATCGCCAGGTCGAAGAGGCGACGAAAGATCGTGGGGTGGACGGCTGCAGATGAGCCTGACCTTGCCTTCATCGGGGCGGAGGAGGGTGAATCGACCCTGCGGACGACGCCAGTGCTTTCGCCAATGGTGCTAGTCTTGGTGACGATGGCCGGCGAGCCACGAGAATTCGGTCCCTACAGGCTGGTTCGGCGCCTGGGCGTGGGCGGTATGGCGGAAGCGTTTGAAGCGATCCGAACCGGCGCGGGTGGCTTTGAGCAGCGCGTTTGTCTCAAACGCGTGCTGCCTGCGTTCAGCGACGACCAAGAGTTCGTGTCACGCTTTCAGCGCGAGGCGAAGCTGGCCGCACAGCTCCGCCACACCAATATCGTGGGCGTCATCGACGCCGGAGAAATCGACGGCGCGCACTACATGGCGCTCGAGCTCGTCGACGGCGTAGACCTGCGGTCCCTGCTCAAATCGTCGCCTATGGAAAGGCTATCGCCGGACACAGTCGCGCTGATCGGAATGGACTTGGCGTACGCGCTCGAGCACGCGCACTGCGCCCTCGTTCATCGCGACATCTCGCCCTCCAACATCCTGGTGAGCCGCTCGGGCGAGACCAAGCTGGCGGATTTCGGGATTGCGAAGGCAATCGACAGCGCCAACGTCACCGCGAGCCGGAGCGCCAAAGGAAAGATTCCCTACATGGCACCCGAGCGAATGCGCCGCGAATCAGTCGACGGCCGGGCGGATTTGTTTTCCCTCGGCGTCGTCATGTTCGAGGCGCTCTCCGGTGTGCGCCCATTTGACGGCGCGCACGATGTCGAGACGATGCAAAAGATCCTCGAGGGCGATCGCCGGTCGCTCTCGGAAACCGCAGCCCACGCGTCGGAGTCGCTTCGCCAGGTGATCGAGCGATTGATCGAAGCTGACCGGAGCTCGCGCATACAAAGCGCGAGCGAGCTGCTCGACGCGCTCGCCGCCGCGGCGCCGACACCTTCGGCGCGGCGGGCATTGGCCGAGACGGTGGAAGGACAGTGGGGCGGCCCCGAAGCGCGCCTTCACGTGCGGGCCGCCGAAGAAGAGCGAGACACCGAGCTCACCCGCGTACCCACCTTCGTCACTGAGTCGCCGGAAGCCGCGACTGGCAACAACCGCCTGGGGCGCGCGTGGTTGCTCGCGAGTCTCCTTGCGGCGGTCGTCGGAATTCTGCTCGTCGCATCCCAACGCGCAAGCGAGCCCACAAGCCCCCAGATCCAATACCCCGCACCCAATACCCAGGCCCCAAGCCCGAAGCCGCTGAACACCGGCACGGAGACTGGCGCCGACACCGGCACTACTGCCGGCGCTGTCACTGGCACTGTCGCTGACCCTGACCCTGACCCTGACCGTGCTCCCTCACCCCTCCCCAAAGGCTCCGTGCGCGTGGTCGTGCAGCCCTGGGGCAACGTCTGGATCGATGGGAAGTTCTTTGGACGGGCGCCCGTGAAAGCGCGCTTACCCAAGGGCCGTCATGTCGTTGCGGCCGGGCACGAGATCCCAACCGTCAAACGTACGGTCTGGGCGCAGCCCGGCGCCCGAAAAGAGATCGAGCTCACGCTGTCCCAAGAGTAAGGCGCTACTCGACGACGATCGCGCCGCACGGGAACTCCGCGCTGAACGTGACCTCGCCGCTCTTGAACGTGTCGCACGCGCTTCCCACGAGCTCGATCACGTCGTCGGCGCCAGGCTTCACGCGCCAGCCGTCCGTGTCCGAGCACGGCAAAGGCTCGCCGTTGAGCCGGACATCACTCTCCGGGTCATTGCAGGCCTTCTCCTTGTCGTCGAAGCGCTTGTCCATCTGAACGTCGCACGAAATGCTCGCGCCGATGA
>Ga0111160_1135_pt1 | contig 12474 bp, 9 predicted proteins | sample DeeMarSeWOR28_12_FD_80265 | JGI IMG/M metagenome (GOLD analysis project Ga0111160, IMG submission 80265) | Myxococcales bacterium SG8_38_1
GCCCGGCCGCGGATTTCTGGCCACCGATCCCCGCCGTCGTTACCTTCGCGCCCATGGCTCCCTGGGCTCAACAGCTTCTGGACGCGGCGAACGAACACTACGATCGCGCGCAGTACCCGCTCGCACAGCCTTACTATGAGAAGCTCGTGCAGCAGGGGCTTCGATATCCCGACGTCTTCAATCGTCTTGGCGTCATCTATCATCTCGGCGGGCGACTGGCCGAGGCTCGATGGTGTTTTCAGCAAGCGCTCGAGGTCAACTCTGGCTACCTTGAAGCAGCGCTCAACCTGACGGTCACCTGCAACGAGCTTGGCGAATACGGTTCGGGTGTGCGTACCCTACAACGGGCCCAGCGCGAGACCGACACGTCGAACGACGCATACCGCCGTGGCAAGGTCGCCAACATTCACCGGTCGCTGGCACGTGCGTACATGGACCTCGACCGCCCCGAGGACGCGATGCACGAGCTCGGTCGAGCGCTCCGCCTCTGTCCGAGCTTCCACGACATCCGACTCGAGCTCGCAAAGCTCCTGCGACTGAGGGGCAACGCGCGCGGCGCTCGCGAGGAGCTCATGTTGATCCTCCAGCTCGAGCCCGACCACCACGATGCGAGGGCGCTCCTCGGCGTGATGGAGATCGAGGTTGGCGACCATGCTCAGGGTGTCCAGCACCTTCGGACCGTCATCGCAAAGCGGGCTGACCATCCCGTGGCGCGGGCTTATCTACAACAGGCCGATGCCAGCGTTCGTCAGGCATCCTGAATCGGTCGCCGGTTCGCTTTGTAGCCCGACCAAACGGTGCCACACTGGGTGAAGCGTGCCCCCGACGATTCTTCTGCTCGACGATGACACTCAATTCCGAACGAGCGTCACCCCCGCGCTCGAAGCCTTCGGACTGCGCGTAGTGAGCGTCACCAAGGGAAGCATCGCCCGTGCCCTGATCGAAGAAGAGGAGCCGGCCTTGCTCGTCGTCGACGGTTTGCTTCCCGACATCAACGGTATCGTCTGGATCGAGCAGCTCCGCGCCGATGGATACACGACGCCCGTCATCTTCGTGTCGGCGTTCTATCGCGACCTCACGACTTTCAAGCACCTCACGCGCGACCTCGACGTCATCAAGGTGTTCCACAAACCCGTTGCGGTGGATCGATTTGCGCGCGAGGTGGCAAGTGCGGTGGCAGCGCCGATGAGCCTGACACCGGCCGCCCACCATCGGGCCGAGGATCCGGCGGACGGAGTCCTGTACCCCGAGGAGGGCTCTGAGCCCGGCGTCGATCCCGAAAAGGCCAGGAGCTCGTACCTGAGCCTTCTTCCGATAGCCGCGGACAATCTGACCGGCGCCATTCGACGGGTCCACGCGCAAGCCGAGCGAACGAGCGTGGTCGCCGAAGCCCTGCGTCAGGCGCACGACCTCCACGGCGCCGCGGATACCCACGGCTTACAGGAGATCTCGGACGCGGCAGCGCGCATCGAGGCAGAGCTCCGCCAGCTTCAACGCTCCGGCCGCCTCGATTGGTCGACCATGTTCGAGTCGATCGACGCGGTTCGCGCCCACGCGGCGGAAGCGGTGGGGGGTCCCGGAAGCTCCCAGCCGGCTGCAGCCGCGACTCCATCGGTTACCCCAGCTGCCAGCTTCTTCCTTCATCGGCCGGTCCCGAGCGATTTCGTGCCGACGCTGCTCGTGCTCGAGGACGACCCAGCGATGATCGCGTACCTCCGGTCCGCGTTCGACGAGGTGCTCGTGCATCTGAGGCCTGTCTCGAGCGTCGAGGAGGCTCTCAAGGTCGCGGGACGCAACGCGCCGACGGCCGTGCTCGTCGGGTGGCCCCTCGAGGACCGAGACGCGCTCCCTCGCTTCATGCAGATGTTCAGGAGCATCCACGGTTGCCGGGAGACGCCAATCATCTTGCTCTCCGTCAATGACGATCCGCACACGCGCGCCCTCGCGGCTCAGTTAGGCATGGACATCTTCCTTCCGCACCCCGTGGAGCTCGTGCGCTTGCACCACGCGGTGAGCACTGCCTTCGAGCGGGCGCTGACTCCTCGGCCCAAGGTTGCCGTCCTGCGCGATCCCGAAGTGGCCAGCGCCATTAAGGACGCGGGGATCGAGTGCATGCTCTTCTTCGGTCTGGACGAGCTCTTGCGCGAGCTGGACGTCGAGTGTCCGGACGTCATCTTGCTCGGCTCCGGCGTGACCGCCAAACAGGTCCCGGCCATCATCCGAATGTCCGCGTGGGACTCCGACTGCTCTCTGTTGTGCTTCGATGATTCGCCCCTCGCGGGGGAGCCGCAAATCACCGACGCGCTGAGCCGGGTGTCCGGGTGGCTGGTTCCGCTACATCGGGAGGCCGAAAGGATTGCGCGGCTACGCCGGCAGCAGTTGCGATGCAGTCAGACTGGGGCGCTTGCTCGGCCCGCCGCGGTTACGGCGCTCGAGGCAGGGCTTTCGTTCGCCCAACGACACGCCCACACGTATTCGATCGGCCTCATTCAAGCGATCGGGCTCGACGAGCTAGACCATGTGCGGAAGCGTCGTCTGCGGACGCACCTCGGGCGCGTCATCTACGGCCGCTTCCGCCGCGAGGATGTCCGAGGACGCTGGGACGACGACACATTCGTCGTTGGGTTCGACGGCTCTAGCGCGCGGGCCGTCGTCGAGGTCGTCCGCCGCCTGCAAGACGAGCTCGAATCGCAACGGGCACGCGAGCCGGAGAAGCTCGCGTTTCTCCGCACCGCAATTGGGCTCGCTTCGTATCCCCTGGACGGCGACAACACCCGGTCGTTGATCCTAGCCGCCCATGAGCGACTCGAAACCGCCATCGAACGAGGCCCCGATTCCATGGTCTGGCGCTAGCGTGGGGCTCGCGCTCCTCCCCGGAAGACGCTAAGCTTTGCCTATCGAACCCTCTGCGCAGAGCGGCCTGACCGAAGCCGACGTCGCCGCCGATATCGAAGTGGCCGACCCCACCTTGCTCCTCAGGCTCACGGGCCCAGGTGGCTCCAACTTGCGTGTGCTCGAGGCCGAGCTCGGCGTCTCGATGGGCCTGCGAGGCTCGACGATTCATGTCCAGGGACCGAACAGTGACGTCGAGCTGGTCGAGCGCGTGTTGCACGAGCTCATCGACGCCTTGCAGCGTCGAGAGCTCACGCCGGTCGAGATGGCACGGGCCGCAAGAACTCTTCAGGCTCATCCGCAGATGCGACTTCGCGCGCTGCTCGATGATGTCGTGCTGACCACGGCGAGCCGCCGCATCGTGTCGCCCAAGGGCGTCACGCAGCAGCGCTACATTCAAGCGATTCGCTCTCGCGACATCGTCTTCGGAATCGGTCCGGCCGGCACGGGCAAGACCTATCTGGCCATGGCCATGGCGGTCCGGGCGCTTCAGGAGCGCCAGGTGAAGCGCATCATCTTGACGCGGCCTGCGGTCGAGGCCGGGGAGCGTCTCGGGTTTTTGCCGGGCGATCTCGCCGAGAAGATCAATCCATATCTGCGCCCTCTCTACGACGCGCTTCACGACATGATGGAGCCCGGGCGCATCACCGCTCTGATGGAGCGCGGCACCATCGAGGTGGCGCCCTTGGCCTTCATGCGCGGCCGGACTCTAAACGACAGCTTCGTCGTGCTCGACGAGGCCCAGAACACCACTCGCGAGCAGATGAAGATGTTTCTCACCCGGCTCGGTTTCGATTCGAAGACCGTGATCACGGGCGACGTGACCCAAGTCGACCTGCCAGGTGGTGCCCGGAGCGGACTCCGCCATGCAGAGAAGGTGCTTGCCAACATCGATGGCATCGACTTCGTCTACTTCTCGCATGCCGATGTCGTCCGCCACCCGCTCGTGCAACGGATCGTCCAGGCATACGAGGCCCACGAATCGGGATCTTCGGGCGGTGACATCTAAGCGCGCCCTGGTATGCTAGCGGCCACATGACCGATCGAATCTATGATGGCGCGTTGGACCTCATCGGCCGCACACCCTTGGTGCGCCTCTCGCGGATCGCCGGCGGCAAGGGCGCCGAGATCTGCGGGAAGCTAGAGTCGAGCAACGTAGGGGGGTCGGTCAAGGATCGCCCGGCGCTGTCGATGGTGCTTGCCGCAGAGGCGGCTGGTCAGCTCCAGAGCGGCTCGACCATCGTCGAGGCCACGAGCGGCAACACGGGAATCAGCCTTGCCATGATCTCCGCGGTGCGTGGCTATCGATGCGTCATCGTCATGCCCGAGGACATGAGCGAGGCGCGCCGCCTCCTCCTGAAGTCGTACGGCGCGGAGGTGGTGCTCACCGCATCCGAGGACGGAATGGCTGGCGCCGTCGAACAAGCCGAACGGATCCTCTCCACTACGCCGGGCGCGCTCATGTGCGGCCAGTTCGACAACCCCGCCAACCCGGACGTGCATGCGAAGACGACAGCCGAAGAAATCTGGAGCGCCACCGGCGGCGAAGTCGACGCCTTCGTCGCCGGTGTGGGCACTGGCGGGACGTTGACGGGCGTGGGCCGTGTTTTGACGGAGCGGAACCCCAGCGTCCGCATCGTAGCCGTGGAGCCTCGCGCGAGCGCGGTGCTCTCCGGCGGCAAGCCCGGCCTCCACGGGATTCAGGGCCTCGGTGCGGGCTTCATTCCAGAGGTGCTCGACACCGAGCTGATCGACGAAGTGATCACGGTAAGCGACCTTGCCGCCGACCGCATGACGAAGCGCCTCGCGCGCGAAGAGGGCTTGCTGCTCGGTCCGTCCGCAGGCGCGAATGTACACGCTGCGCTCGAGGTCGCGCGGAAGATGAAGCCCGGGCAGCGGGTCGTCACCATCTTGTGCGATGGCGGCGAGCGCTATCTCTGCTGAGCTGTGATGAGTGGCCTCGTCCAGTCGTCACGAGCGTTGAGCCGCGCCGTTCGCAAGCTCGCCTTCAGTGAACCAGTCACGCAGGTCTACAATCCGCTGGAGTACGCGCGTCGACCCCATGAGCTCTACCTCGAGCGTTTCGGCGGAAGTCCGAAGGAAGTCGTTCTGATCGGGATGAATCCCGGGCCGTTTGGGATGGCGCAAACCGGTGTTCCTTTCGGCGACGTGGGATTCGTTCGAGATTGGATGGGGATCGAAGCAACGGTCGACCGTCCAACGGATGAACATCCCAAACGCCCGGTGCTCGGGTTCCACTGCGGGCGTTCGGAGGTGAGTGGCTCGCGGCTGTGGGGTTGGGCGCGCGATCGATTTGGCACCCCGGAGGCGTTCTTCACGCGGTTCTTCGTCGTCAACTATTGTCCATTGGTGTTCCTCGAAGCGACGGGTCGTAATCGCACGCCGGACAAGCTTCCCGCCCAAGAGCGCCAAGCGCTGCAAGCCGTCTGCGACCACGCGCTGAGCTGCGCAATCGACATCCTTCAGCCCGAGCACATCGTGGGCATCGGCGCTTGGGCAACCAAAAGGGCGAGCGCCGCGCTCGGGGAGGGAAGAACATCGATCGGGACCGTCTTGCACCCGAGCCCGGCAAGCCCCAAAGCCAATCGCGGCTGGGCGCCGCAAGCGGAAAGCGACCTGCGCAGGCTAGGCATCAAGTTCTAGGCGCGTGATCCCGAGGCATGCGCTATCATTCGCATCGGGGTTCGAAATCGAATGTTGAGCAGAGTCGTTTACGTTGCGGCCATTGCGGCCCTTGGATGGGGATGTGGACACGAATCCGCCGCAACCCAGCAGATTAGAAGCGCGGCGTCGGTCGACCTCGAGTGCGACGCGTCGATGATCGAGTTCGTCGACGACGAGCCTATGGCAAAGCGAGTGACGGGTTGCGGACGGACGCTCACTTACATGTACAAGTGCAACGCCGAACCGGGTGGCGGCGAGAGTTGCCGTTGGAAGCCCGTCCGGGACGATAGCAACAGGCTCTAGCCGCCGTCGGGCTGCGCAGTCCGTACCTGCGTGCGTAGCTCTGCGATGTCCGGATTGCTCGGGTCGAATTCAGCCGCCGCATCGAGCGCCACGCTCGCGCCGCGGAAATCTCCGGCATCGAGTGCATCGCGAGCCCGCGCGAGCTCGTCCTTCGCGGCTTCCTCGCGCTCATGCGGGGACAGCGCGCCAGCACCAGCGTCAGCCTCGGTGCCCACACCAGCGTCTGCGCCAGCGTCCACGCCAGCGTCCGTGCTAGTGCCGGCGCCAGCGTCTGGGGCATCACATCGCTCGATCATCACCCAAAGCGCCACCAAGATCCCCAGCGTCGCCACCATCATGAAGGGCACGCTCTTGCGCTTGCGCGCAGCCGTGGGCGGTTTGCGACCCTCGTATGCCTCTCGGAGCGCAGAAACGAACGTGCGGGCGCTCGCGTAGCGGCGCGCGGGGTTCTTCTCGAGCGCCCTCAAGATTGCCGTATCCACCGTCGACGGAATAGCAGCGCCGCGATTGGCTTCGCTCGGGGGGACAGGACTACCGCTCATCACTGCGTGCGCGACCGCCATCGCCTCGGTTCCGGGGAAGGCGCGCTCGCCGCTCGCGGCCTCGTACATCACCGCGCCAAACGAGAACAAGTCGCTCTGCTCGCTGTATTCGCCGCTTCGGAGCGTTTCGGGCGCCGAGTAGCATGGCGTTCCGAGGAACTGCCCCTCCTTCGTCAGGTCGGCGTTTGGGACCCGGGCAATCCCGAAGTCCGCGAGCTTCACGTGCCCGTTTTCAGTGATCAGTAGGTTTTCAGGCTTGAGGTCCCGGTGGATCACCCCTGCGACGTGCGCGGTCGCCAGCGCGTCCCCCACTTGCTGCGCCAACTCGAGCAAGCGCTCTCGGGGCAGAGGGCCGCCCTTCCTGATCTCCTGTTTGAGCGTGTGGCCCTGTACGTACTCGAACACGAGGTACGGTCCGAGGTCGGGATCGTCGCCCACATCGAATATCTGAACGATATTGGGATGATGCAGGCGCGCCGCCGCACGGGCCTCGTTCTGAAACCGGCTGAGAAACACGTCCCTCATGTCCTCGTCCAGCACCAGGTCTCGAAGTGTTTTCACAGCCACCGGCCGATCGAGCTCGGCGTCGTGCGCGAGATAAACATTGCCCATCGAGCCGGACCCGAGAAGCCTCTCGATTCGGTAGCGACCGATCTGTGTTGGCAACTCTACCATGAGCGCGATCTAGTGCATCGGGCAGCCTGGGGCTAGAGACGGTGTAGCTTGAGCGTGTTCGTGCGTCCCGATGTGGGCCATCCCAAGACCATCGCAAACGCTTCGCCGGTCTTGCACAGTTTTTCACGCGCGAGGAGCGCTGTCGCGATGCGCAGCGTTTCGTCCAAGGTTTCGGGGGGTACTTCGATGCGCGGGATCACTCCCCACTCTAGAGCGAGGCGCCGCGCAACTCGGCCGTCGCTGGTGATGGCGAGGATCGGCGCTTTGGGCCGGTGCTCCGCCAGCAAGGCAGCCGACCTTCCATCGCGTGTGAACACTACGACCGCCTTCAGCGGTAGGTGCCTCGTCAATACCGCCGCGGCTCGTGCGGCGGCGTTGGAGAACGGCCAGTCCTCGTCGCCGACGTTCTGCAGCTCGCCGAATGCTCGCGCCAGATCTTCGATGTAGTCCGATTCAATCTCGCGAATGATCGCGTCCATCATCGCCACCGCTTGCGTCGGATAGCGTCCGGCAGCCGTCTCGCCACTGAGCATGACCGCGTCCGTTCCGTCCATCACCGCGTTCGCCACATCGGCGGCTTCGGCTCGGGTGGGGCGAGGGTTGCGAATCATCGAATCGAGCATCTGGGTCGCGGTGATGACGACTTTGCCCCGAGCGTTGGTTTCGCGAATGATCCGCTTCTGGACCAGTGGGACCTTCTCCGCACCGAGCTCCACCCCGAGGTCACCTCGGGCGATCATGATTCCGTCGGCCGCGTCGAGGATCTGAGGAAGCGCTGCGACAGCTTCAGGCCGCTCGATCTTTGCGATCACGGGCACGTCGCCGGCCAACGCCTTGGCCTCCCTCACGTCTTCGGCTGAGCGCACGAACGACAGCGCGATGTAGTCCGCGCCCAGCTCGGACACGGCGAAGGGGAGGTCCCGCCGATCCTTTTCCGTGAGGGCCGCCCCCTTGATCGACACGCCGGGCAGGTTGAGGCCCTTGTGGTTCGAAAGCGGCCCTCCATCCTCGACGATCGTGTGGACCGTTTCTCCCTCCACACGATCGACACGAAGCCGAATCATCCCATCATCCAGCGCGACCATGTTGCCAGGTCGGATGTCGGCCGCGAGTGAGTCGTGAGTGACGGAGACGATCTCTTCGGTGCCCTCGACCTCATTGGTCGTGAGCGCAAAGCGATCTCCGCGAGCGAGCTCGATCGGGCCGTTTGCAAACGTACCGATTCGCATCTTATTCGCATCTTAGGTCCTTGCATGTCTGCTAGGATCGCCAGCGGCCGCTGCGCTTCGCGCTCCGTCTCCCGGACCAGGCGCGCCGTCCTTGCGTGGGATTCGTGATCGCCATGCGAGAAGTTCAGACGCGCGCAGTTCATCCCTGCCTGGACGAGTGCTTGGATCTGCTCCTTCGTGTTGCTCGCGGGGCCGAGCGTACAGACGATCTTAGTGCGCCTCACGTGCCGGTTGTAACCGCCTTCTGCGACCGGGCCAACCTAGCGGTGTCGGTACCGGGGCGGCTCCCAGTGGCTCAGCTTGGCCGTGGCCGCGAAACCCAAACGAACGACGAAAGTCGCGTAAAGGGTCCATTGTGTGCGATCCGTAGTCGGCTGCGTGTTCCTATAAGCTGGGTCGGCGTTCACGTAACGGGTCGCGATTCGTAGCCACAAGCCCCGCACCGTCGTCAACGGTCGGTACAGAGGAAGCGCGAAGCCAAATCCCACGCCGAGGCCGACGCTCCGCTCGCCATCGAGCAAGAAGGCAGGCCCGATCTCGAAGAAGATCGATTGCAGCAGCAGGTCTGCAAACTCGTTCCAAGTTTGTTTGTAGAGAAAGAAGAGCGCGGGGAAGAGCGGCCGGAGGTCGACCCCGAGGAACAAGTGCTGGCCCGAATCAGGACCCCAGCGCCCCGAGAGCGCAATGCCGGCTGTATCCGCCACGAGGAGGCGGGCTTCCCCGATGATGTTGGGGTCGGCCTTGCGGTCGAGCCAGGTCGCGCCGCCGCCTGCGCCGAGGGCGAGTGTGAGCCCGCGATCCCATCGGCCGTAGAGCCCGTCACCCGTCCGCTGCGCGCTCGCGGACGCACCAAACGTCGAAAGGATGAGGACCGAACCGACGATCACCCCTAGACGGGCGCCCCGTGCCATGATTCCCCCATGCACTGGCCAGCGTGGCGGGTCAAGAGACTGAGGCTGTAGACTGTGGGTATGGGGCGTCCGTTCGGCTTGGGGCTTCGAAGCCAGCTCATACTCGCGCTCGTCGTCGCGTTTGGCGCAGCGTTCGTGCTGTTGAGCCTCGTGACTGCGCGTCTCGATGCAATCGACGAAGTCGAACCCGGCGCCGAAGCGGAGCGAGCGCCAGCGGTTGCGACCGAAACGCTGGACTCCGCAGAGACCAGCGCAGGTAAGGCCAGCGAAACCGGCTTGGCGCCGCGACGGAGCCCCGCCGAGTCGGCGCGGCGTAACTTGTTCTTGTTCTACCTCGGGTTGACCGCCGCGACTGTGCTGCTGCTGACTTACGTGTTGCTCACGTATTTCATCGTCAGGCCGATCGATCGATTGCGGCTGGCGTCGGAGCGGCTGGCGTCGGGGCGCTTGCATACCCAGGTGCCAGTGCAGGGAGCGGCCGAGGTCGCGCGTCTGGCGGCGACGTTCAACGAGATGGCTGCTCAGCTTCGCGCCGACCGCGCTTCGCTTCAAGAGCGGCTCGAAGAGCTCGAGCGGACCACGGCCGAGCTCACGACGGCGCAGGAACAACTCATTCGAAGCGCTCGCTTGGCCGCGGTGGGCAGGCTTTCCGCTGGTGTCGCGCACGAGATTGGGAATCCGCTCGCTGCCATTCGGGGGTTGCTCGACCTGATGCAGATGGGCGATCTCGATCCGGTGGAAGAGCGCGAGTTCATCGGCCGTATTCAGCGAGAGTCGGAGCGCATTCACCATACGATCCGCGACCTTCTGGATTTCTCGCGCAGCCAGCCGAGCCATGATGGCAGAGTCGAGAGCTCTGCGGACCTCGGTGAGGTCGTGTCCGACACCGTCAAGCTGATCGATCGCCAAACGCGTTTCCGCGAGATCGATCTCGCGTTGAGTTTGGACGAAGGGCTTCCGAGGGTTCGAGGAGACCACGAGCGGCTTCGTCAGCTGCTGCTGAATCTACTCTTCAACGCCGCCGATGCACTCGGAGGCAAGGGAAGAATCGAGGTTCGTGCCTCCAACACCGGCGGCGCCGTCCGACTCGCAGTCGAGGACGACGGACCCGGAATCGACGAGACGATTCTCGATCACGTGTTCGACCCGTTCGTCACGACGAAGGCCGCAGGTCAGGGCACCGGTTTGGGCCTTGCGGTGTGTTACACGATCGTAGAGAGGCTCGGGGGCTCGATCGAAGCGGACAATCGGGCGGAGGGCGGCGCTGCGTTCGAAGTGACCTTGCCGGCAGCGAGGTAAGTCCCAGCTTGTCACTGACATCAATCCGGTGAAAACGCGTTCTCTATCGCCGCATCCTCCGCGGTCTCTGAATCTGGGGTTAGCATTCCGACTCCCCCCAGCGTCTCTTTGATCGCCCGCGCTTGGCGTTTCGTCGCGCCGGCTTCGATCAATTGCTCCTCGGTGGCGGCGAGCACCCCGCTCATCGAGCCGAGGGCTCGAAGGAGCTTCCCGCGCGTCTTCGGGCCGACACCGGGAACGCCATCGAGCTCGCTTTGCAAACGGCGCTTCCTTCCGACCTTCTTCCGAAGCGCGTTCGACGCGCGATGGGTTTCGTCGCGCGCTAGCAACAGCAATGACAGCGCGGAGCTCGACCGCACTGGAATCGCGTTCTTTTGCCCTGGGCGAAAGATGCGATCGCCTTCCTCTTCACCGTTGGCCCTGATTCGCGGCTTTGCGAGCGATGCGATCTCGAGATCGTTCACGCCGATGTCTTCGACGGCACGCACGGCGACGCCGAGCTGGCCCTTGCCGCCGTCCACGACGAGGAGGTCCGGAAGCTCCCAACCTTCCTCTTCGTTCTGGCCCCGCCGCAGGCGCCGCATGAGGACTTCGTACATCGCGCCGTAGTCGTCGCCACCACCGACGCCCTTGACGCGAAAGCTCCGGTAGCGATCCTTGGCCGGAGAGCCGTCCTGGAGCGTTACGAACACGGCCACCGTCTCTTCACCACCGGTGTGCGAGATGTCCACACACTCGATTCGCCGTGGCAAGACCGCTAGGCGCAATTGCTTTTGGAGCCCTTCGAGCCGCACCTCGACGTCCTCGCGGGCGCGTTCTTTCTCCTGATATGCGTGTTCCGCGTTTTCGCGCGCGAGATCGAGGAGCTTCGCTTTTACCCCCCGCTTGGGCTGAACGACGTGGACACGCCGCTTGCGGTTTTCGCTCAAGAGCTCTTCCAACGCCTCGCTCATCTCGATCGGGACAGGAATGAGAATTTCGTCTGGTATCCCAGGTCGCTCCGCGTAGTGCTGACGGAGAAACGCGCCCAGCATTTCGTCGTTCGGCACCGCGACACGGCGCAGCGGGAGTGTGCGTACGCCGAACAAGCGTCCCCCTCGCATACTCAACACAGCGACCTCCACTTGATCGCCCTGTCGGTGAAACCCGATCACGTCCTGGTCCGACTTTTGGACCCCGGCGACGCGTTGCTCTTCCTGCGCTCGCTCGACTGCGCGCAACTGGTCGCGGTATACGGCGGCGCGCTCGTACTCGAAGTCACCCGATGCGCCCTTCATCCGCGCGTCGAGGTCGCGGACGAGCTCGTCGTGACGCCCGTCGAGAAAACGGGCAACGTTCGCCACTTGCGCCCGGTACTCCTCTTGATCGACATCGAGGACGCAAGGGCCCGGACACCGCTTGATTTGATGCTGAAGGCACGGTCGCGAACGCAGCCGAAACTCGGTGTCTGTACAGGTCCGAAGCTGGAAATAGCGGTTGACGAGCCGAAGCGTCTGCCGTGCAGCGGTCGCCGAATGATAAGGACCGAAGTACTGAGCGCCGTCGGGTTTTGGGCGACGCACGACCTCGAGTCGCGGCCATGGCTTCTTGGCGTCGAGCCGCAACGACAGAAACTCCTTGTCGTCGCGAAGCTTCACGTTGTACTTCGGCTGATGCGATTTGATCAGCTGGTTCTCGAGCAGTGCCGCTTCCTTGTCGGTGTGCGTGACGAATGTCTCGATGTCGGTGAGCTCGCGCTCGAGCCTGCTCACGAAGGCACGAAGGTCGCTCGAGCCGGGCTGGAAGTAGCTGCGCACTCGGCTTCGTAGGCTTCGCGCCTTCCCCACGTACAGGACCTTGCCGTCCGCGCCGTGGAAGACGTAAACGCCCGGCGATGCCGGAAGCTTGTCGAGCTTTCGTTGTGCAGCGTCCGCGACCACGCTCGGTCTATACCACCGC
>Ga0111160_1089_pt1 | contig 12308 bp, 8 predicted proteins | sample DeeMarSeWOR28_12_FD_80265 | JGI IMG/M metagenome (GOLD analysis project Ga0111160, IMG submission 80265) | Myxococcales bacterium SG8_38_1
CGCACCGATCGCGGCGGCGGCGTCATCATCACGACCGACGGGGAGAGCCTCGAGGTTCGGCGCTAAGCGCCAATGGGCTTTTCGTAGATGCGGTACCGCTTGTAGATTCTGCCGCCCACACTCCGAATCGCGGCATTGATCAATCGGTTGTCTTCGAGGGTCCAGCCGAGCTCGGCCCATTCGTACCCCATTCGGAGGCCGCGCCGGATGAGCTCGGTGATGATCGCCATCGCGAGCGGCGCATAGCGCTTCTTGTTCCGGAGCTCTGTGCGAATTCCAAGGAGGATCAGGCGCGCAGACTTCGGCCCCTTCAGCTTGAGCCTCCAAACGAGCTTGCCGACATTGCCTGGGCTGAGCTTCCCGTCGAAGTCGCGGATCACCTCGTTCAGGTTTGGTGGGCAGACACAAATTCCCACGGGCTGCCCGTCGATTTCAGCGAAGAACGAGAGGTCGTTCAGTATGAGGGCGAGGTCCTCTGCCATCTTCTTGGCCTCAGCGTCGGTCGCAGGCACGAACCCCCAGTTGTGCTGCCAGGCGTCGTTGAACACGTCGAGCAGGTCGTGCACCTCTTCCTCGAGGTTCTTGCGATCGACAGTGCGGAACCGAACCTCGGGCAAGGCGACAATCGCCTCCCACGCCCTCTGCGCGCGCGGCGTCGGTGCGACTACGTCGTACCACCATCCGTAGCAGTCCTTGGCCTTCACCAGGCCCGCGCCCTCGGCGAGCCCACCTTGGTAGTCGCGGTGATGCGGCGACATGAGCACCGGCGGCTTGTCGAACCCCTCGACGAGCAATCCAGTCTCTTCATTGATAGAAAGCGAGAACGGCCCGCGCATCAGCGACATGCCCCGATTGGCCAGCCAATGCTCCGCCGCTTCGAGCAGCGCCGAAGCGACCTCCTGATCGTTGATGGTGTCGAAGAAGCCGAAGAAGCCCGCGTTGTCTTTGTGGATACGCAGGTGCTCGTGGTCGATCTGCGCAGATATCCGCCCAACGGCCTTGCCGTCCCTCCAGGCTGTGAAGAGGGCCACCTCGGCGTGCTCGAAGAATGGGTTCTTTTCAGGTGTGAGGCGGTCCTTGATCTCCATGTTGAGCGGCGCCACCCAGGCGGGGTCATCCGCATAGACGTCGAAAGCGACCTGAATGAAGTCCTTCAGATCCTTGCCGGGCCGGTGCTGCCTGATTTCGACGCTCATACTTTGAGGGGTCCGACCATTTCCTCGGGCTTGATCGCATCGTCGAATTGCTCGCCCGTGAGGATGCCGAGCTCGACCGCGGCCTCGCGCAGTGTGGTGTTCTTCTTGTAGGCGTGCTTCGCGATTTTGGCGGCGTTGTCGTATCCGCAGATCGGATTGAGCGCCGTCACGAGCATGAGGGACCGGCGAAGCTTGTCGTCGATGGTCTCCAGATTCGGCTCGATGCCCACGGCGCAGTTGTCGTTGAAGCTCTGGCACGCGTCACCGATGAGCCGCACCGACTGCAAGAGGTTGTATGCCATCACGGGCTTGTAGACGTTGAGCTCGAAGTTGCCCTGCGATCCGGCGATTGCGATGGTGGCATCGTTGCCCATCACCTGCGTGCAGACCATGGTCATGGCCTCGCACTGGGTCGGGTTCACCTTGCCGGGCATGATCGAGCTGCCCGGCTCATTTTCCGGAATCCGGATCTCGCCGATGCCCGAGCGAGGGCCCGAAGAGAGCCAGCGGACATCGTTCGCGATCTTCATCAACGCCACCGCGAGCTGCTTGAGCGCACCGCTCGTCCCGACGAACGCATCATGCGCCGCGAGCGCCGCGAACTTGTTCGGCGCCGACACGAACGCCTTGCCGCTCAGCTCACTGATCTTCACCGCGACCCGATCCGCATACTGCGGGTGCGTATTGAGGCCTGTGCCCACCGCAGTGCCCCCGAGCGCGAGCTCGCGTAGCTGGGGCATGGTCGCCTCGATGGCGGAAAGACCGTGCTCGATCTGCGAAACCCATCCGCTGATCTCTTGGCCGAGCGTCAGCGGCGTGGCGTCCTGAAGATGGGTGCGACCGATCTTCACGATGTGTGCGAACGCCTTCGCCTTGGAATCCAGGGTGTCGCGAAGAACGCGCACTTTCGGCAGCATCTCCTCGATCGCTATCACGGCGGCGATATGCATTGCGGTCGGAAACGTGTCGTTCGACGACTGGGATCGATTTACATGGTCGTTGGGGTGCACCGGCGACTTGCTGCCGATTTCCCCCCCTGCGAGCTCGATCGCGCGGTTCGCGATGACCTCGTTGACGTTCATGTTCGACTGCGTACCGGAGCCCGTTTGCCACACCACGAGCGGAAAGTGGTCGTCGAGCTTGCCCTCGATTATCTCGTCTGCAGCGCGGACGATCAGATCACGGATCTCTTTTTCCAGGTTGCCGAGCTCGCTGTTGGTGATTGCCGCCGCCTTTTTGAGGATGCCGAACGCTCGTACAATCTCAATCGGCATCGTCTCCTCGCCGATTCGGAAGTTCATGCGCGACCTCATGGTCTGGGCGCCGTAGTACTTGTCCGCAGGCACCTCGACCGGGCCCATCGAATCGGTTTCCACACGCGTCGTCATCTGACCTCCGGCCGGTCCCTTACCGCGTCCTTGACCAACTGTCGATTCCTCGTAGGAGCCTGAACCATGCTCCCGGAGCGGCCACGGTTCTCATCGCAGCCCTGCCCAACCTGCGGCCGGCCGGTGGATCCACTCCGCGCCTCCCGGGTGTTGTGGCTCGAGGATGGGGTTCGCTTCCTGTGCGGTGACGCCTGCCGCGCGCAATTCCTCAAAGGCGAGCGACCCTTCGACGCGGTTTCGCACGACCCGGTGGACCACGCGCGGCCGGAACGTCCGTCGATTCCCGATTTGGTTCGCGAGGCTACCTTGGTGCGCGAGCAGGAGGACGCCTCCGGACGCGAAGGCGCCGGCGACCGGCGCTACGACCCGCTGGTCGCCACGGGCTTGGCCGTCCTGTCGCTCGGCATCGTCTTCGCTACCCCGAGCCCGGAGCTCGGTTGGCTTTCCGCGTTCCTCCTGGCGCTGTGTGCGGCCGTCAACGCACGCATTTCGCTCCGCCCGCTTCGCGCCTCCGTCTCGATGCGAATCATCGCGCCACTGGGTCTCGTGTTAGCCACGCTCGGTGCCGTTCTCACCCAGAGCCCAGACGCACAGCGCTGGTCCCTTGTAGGCGCGGCGGTCGCGGCCATCGCGGTGTCGCTTCGCAACTGGGTTCACGCGTCGATGCTTCAACCTTCACACCTGCTCTCGCGTGAGCTTCTCGAAACGCTGCCCGAGGTCGCGCGCGTCCCGTCTCGAAACCCGTCTGCTTACGAAGAGATTTCGGTCGCTCAGCTTCGCCAAGGCGATCTCGTGGTCGTGCTGGAGGGCGAACGGGCGCCCGAAGACGGCGTCATCGAAGAAGGCGCCGGTGTCGGGCTTCGCTATCCCAAGGCCGCCCACTCGAGACCCTACACCAAAGGTGACTTCATCCTTGCAGGCACGCAGATCCTCGAAGGCGCGATTACGATCCGCGTTCGCCGAACGGGACACGAGCGTGGGATCGTGCGCGCGGCAGAGCTCGGAAGACCGGGGGAACGAGACTGGGCCGCGGCGTCCCGCATCCGGCTTGCCCTGGTGAATTGGAGCTGGGTGGCTCTTGCTCCTGCTGCGCTCGCGCTCCTCATTTGGCTCGGGCCCGCGGCAGCCGCTACGTTCCTGCTTGGCGTGCCCATCCTCGCCTTCCTCGCATCGCTCGATGCTCCACTCGACGCCGGCGCATTGGCTGGCGCGCGGCGCGGAATGCTGTTCGGCAGCTCGCGCGCGCTTCGAGACGCAAGCCGTGCCGGTACTACGGCGATTCTCTTGCGCGGCGCTTTGACGGCCGGAGAACCCATCGTGCAGCAAACAAAGTCGCTCGGCGCGATGAAGCTCGACCGTGTGCTGGCATTGGCTGCCGCCGCCGAGCGCGCCGCGGAGGGCCACCCCATCGCACGCGCGATCCTACGCCATGTCGACGAGCAAGGCTACCGCGGCGCCGCTGTGCGCAAGGAGCAAGCGCTGTCTGGCCTGGGCGTGACTGCGGTCACCTCGCGTGGCGTTCCCGTGGTCGTAGGCCGACGGCAGCTCCTGCTCGACGAGGGGATCAGCGTCGCGACCGCCGACCACGACGCAAAGCACATCGAGAACGAGGGACTCACCCCAATCTTCATCGCCATCGATGGAAATCTCGAGGCGCTCGTGGCAATCCTCGACCCGACGCACGTGGGCGCCCAAGACGCGGTCCAGCGCATTACCGACCTTCCTTGTGAGGTCGTCATTCTCTCGGGCGACGACCGTCGCACGGTCGAACGCATTGCCGCCCATCTCGGAGCCTCGCGGGTGAAGGCGCCGCTGCTGCCGCGCGAGCGCGTCACCGAGGTGCGCGCGCTTCGCGACGCCGGTGGTGTCGTCGCTGCGATCGGCCTAGGAGGAGAGGACGACGCCGTGCTGGCAGCTGCCGACGTGCCCATCTCGCTCCGGCTCGTGGGCAGCGCGCTCGAGGAAAGAGGCATCGTCGTCGCCAGCCACGACGTGCGCGACGCCGCTGGCGCGCTGTGGATCGCCCGGGCGGTGAAGCGCTCGACGTGGCGGAGCGTCGCCGCGTGCCTTGTAGTCACAGCATTGGTGGCAGTGGGAGCCTCCCTCACATGGATGAGCCCGGTCTCGGCGGCTCTGCTCGCGACTGCCACGGACGCCTGGGCGCTTCGGGCTGGCTCCCGCCTGCTTCGCCGTGTAGACCTGCGAGTACCGACGCGGCAATAGCGGAGAACGAACGATGAGTGACAAGGCATGGGGCGGACGGTTCGAAGAGGAACTGGACGCGATCGCGGCGAGATTCAGCGCAAGCGTGGATGTCGACGGCCGGCTGTGGCCGCAAGACATCGACGGCTCGATGGCACACGTGCGCATGCTCGCCAGCCGCAACGTCCTGTCGAAGGACGATGCCGCGCTCATCGAGTCGGGCCTGCAGAAGATCCGCGCGTCGATCGAGGCCGGCGAGTTCGACTGGGATGCTGCCAAAGAAGACGTTCATATGAACATCGAAGCGGCACTGACGGAGGCCATCGGCGACGCGGGAGGGCGTCTGCATACCGGCCGGAGCCGCAACGACCAAGTCGCGACCGACATGCGTCTTTGGACACGAGAGGCTTGCAGCATGGTCGCACAGGACATCGACGGCTTGTTGGAAGTCCTCGCCGACAAGGCAGACGCTCATCTAGACGTCCTCATGCCGGGGTACACCCACCTCCAGCGCGCCCAACCAGTGCGCCTCGCGCATCATCTGCTGGCATGGGCGGAAATGCTCGAGCGTGACCGGGGTCGCGTGGTCGACGCCGCGAAGAGAATGAACGAGTCACCCCTTGGCGCCGCCGCATTGGCAGGCACGACGTTCCCCATCGACCGGGAAAGCACCGCGGCATCCCTCGGCTTCGACCGTCCCATGCGCAACTCGCTGGATGCAGTCAGCAGCCGCGACTTCCTCCTCGAGGCGGTGAGCGCCCTGGCGATTTGCTCCGTACACCTCTCGCGAATCGCCGAGGAGCTCGTGCTGTGGTCTAGCCAGGAGTTCGCATTCATGCAGATGAGCGACGCGTTCACCACCGGCTCTTCTATCATGCCGCAGAAGAAGAACCCCGACATGCCCGAGCTCGTTCGCGGAAAGACCGGTCGCGTCGTCGGCTCCTTGGTGAACCTGTTGGTGATGCTCAAGGGGTTGCCGCTCGCATACAACCGCGACTTGCAGGAAGACAAGGCTCCCGTCTTCGAGGCCTTCGATACCGTCCATGACTGTCTCGCGGTGCTGGCCGGCGCGATTGGGTCCGCTACCTTCGATGCAGAGCGGATGAAGGCATCGCTCCAAGCTGGGTTCCTGGACGCGACCGAAGTTGCTGATTGGCTAGCGTCGCGGGGCGTCCCCTTCCGCGAGGCACACCACGTCGCCGGCAAGCTCGTTCAGCAGGCGATTCAGGAGGGCAAGACGCTCGCCGCGCTCCCGCTCGAAAGCTACGAGGCCGCCCACGCTGCATTCGATGACTCGATCTTCGCCGCTCTCGACATGGAGACCGCGGTCGAGCGACGGGACGTTTTCGGTGGGCCTGCGCGTGGCCGGGTAGCCGATGCGATCGGGGAGCTGCGGGGTCGACTCCAGGCTCGCCGCGACGCATAAAGGGCTCCCATGTCGAACGTCCACATCCCGGAGTCGCCCTGGTTCTCCTACCGCGAGGGCACTCTTTGTTGCGAGGAGACCTCCCTCGAATCGATCGCGACCGCTGTCGACACGCCGGCGTTCGTGTACTCCGGCGCGGCCATCGATGACGCGTACCGCTCGATCGACGAAGCCCTCAGCTTCGCTCCCCACCTCATCGCATACGCCGTCAAGGCCAACGGCAACCTTTCGGTGTTGGCGCGACTCGCATCACAAGGCTGCGGCGCAGACATCGTGTCTGTCGGCGAGATGCAGCGCGCGCTGAAGGCAGGCTTCCCGCCGGAGCGCATCATCTACAGCGGCGTTGGCAAGCGTCGCGAAGAGATCGTAGCTGCTGCACAGGCTGGAATCCGCGCACTCCATGTCGAGAACGTTCAGGAGCTGGACGTGGTCGAGAGCGTTGCTCTCGAGCTCGGCCGAACGCTGTCGATAGGTCTTCGCGTGAACCCGAACGTCGATCCGAAGACGCACCCGTACATCGCGACCGGACTTCAGGAGTCGAAGTTCGGGCTCTCCATCCCGGTGGCAGACTCGGTGCTCCCCCGAATCCTGAAGAGCCCGCACCTCGAGCTCGAGGCGGTGGCCTGCCACATCGGCTCGCAGCTGTCCTCACCGCGGCCGCTCCGCGAAGCCATCGAGATCCTCGGCAACTTCGCGAAGCGCTGCATGGACCATGGTGCACAGCTGCGCGCGATCGACGTGGGCGGCGGTTGGCCGATGCACTACGGCCAAGAAGTGGACCCCTACCCGCCCGCGCTCGCGTTTGGCGATGCGATCCGCCAGGGCCTCGAGGCCTCGGACATGCTCCGCCCCGACGTCGAGATCATCACCGAGCCGGGCCGCGCTCTCGTCGGCGATGCCGGTGTGCTGCTGACCCGCGTCCTTTACACCAAGACGCAGGGAAACCGCCGCTTCGTCATCGTCGACGCCGCAATGACGGAGCTCATTCGCCCAGCTCTCTACGGCGCGTACCACGCGATCATGCCGATCACCGAGCCGGCACCCGATGCGAAGCTCGTGCCGGTCGACGTCGTCGGACCGGTTTGCGAATCGGGTGACTTCGTCGCGAAGCAACGCCCGCTGCCCGAGGTCACACAAGGCGAGCTGCTCGCCATCCGGGGCGCCGGCGCGTACGGACGAGAGATGCAAAGCATGTACAACGCGCGTCCGCTGCCACCCGAGGTGCTCGTCGATGATGCTCGCTTCCGCGTCGTGCGTCGACGAAGCAGCCCCGAGGCCCTGTGGCAGGGCGAGATCCTCGCATGAGCGGCGTCACGATCGTCGGAACCGGCCACCACGTTCCGGGCGATCCGGTGCGCAACGAGGCGCTCGCCCGAGTGATGGATACGAGCGACGATTGGATACGAGCGCGAACCGGTATACAGCAACGCTATTTCGCAGAAGACGGCCAGGGGCCGAGTGACCTCGCGGTACCGGCATGCAAGAGCGCCATCGACGACGCGGGTATCGACGCAAGCGATATCGACTACATCATCTTTGCCACGATGACGCCGGACCATTTCTTTCCGGGGTCGGGCCCTTTACTGGGCGCCAAGCTCGGTATCCCCGGCGTCCCCGCCCTCGACATTCGGCAGCAATGCGCCGCCATGCCATACGCGCTTCAGCTAGCCAACGGGCTCGTGCGGTCGGGAGCAGCCAAGACCATCCTCCTCGTCGGCGCTGAGGTGCACGCGGGCTTCATGCCTTGGGTCGATTGGGATGTCGTCCGTTCACGAGCGGAGCGTGCAGTCAGGCCGGAGGCCTACGCTCGCGCGAACCGGCATCGCGGGCTTGCAGTGGTCTTTGGTGACGGCGCCTCGGCGATGGTCCTCCGTCAGAGCGAAACGCCCGGTGGGGGCTTCTTAGCGGCAGAGCTTCACAGCGACGGGCGTGCGTTCGAACACCTGTTCGTGCCAGGGGTCGGCTTCCGCCAAATCCCATACGTAACCCAGGAGGCGCTGCGCGCCGACGACCACATCCCGCAAATGCAGGGCCCTTCTCTGCTCAAGAAGGCGGTTCGGACACTCTCACGCACCGTCCGCTCGATCTGCGAGACCCAGGGCATCTCACAAAACGAGATCGACTGCTTCATCGCGCACCAGGCGAACGATCGGATCAACCGCGCGGTACGCGATGCGCTGAAGATTCCACCCGAGAAAATCCCATCCAACATCGCGCGGTTTGGCAACACGTCGGCGGCAACGATCGGAATCCTCACCGACGAGCTTCGGCGAGATGGACGAATTCGCGAGGGGAATTTGCTGTGTTTCCTCGGGATTGGCGCCGGCCTGAACTGGGGCGTCGCGTTGATGCGGCTCTAGCCGATCAGCACGTCCGGGCGCTCGCCGAGCTTGGGATGGACGACGCCGCGTTCAGTGTAGATGGCGTCGACCAAGGCTGCCGGGGTGATGTCGAACCCCGGATGGCGACACCCGATTCCGTCGGCTACCAGTATCGTCTCGCCGATCCGCGCGACTTCATCCCGTGAACGCTGCTCGATCGGGATGTCGGCACCCGAGCGCATTCTGAGGTCCACGGTGCTCCATGGCGCGGCAACCGTGAACGGGACATCGTGTTGATTGGCGAGCACCGCCACCGAATACGTACCGATCTTGTTTGCAACGTCGGCATTCGCGGCAATGCGGTCACTTCCGACGACGACGAATTGAACTTCGCCTCGCTGCAAGAAGTGCCCGGCCATACTATCGGCGATCACCTCGACGGGGATGCCGTCCTGGTGGAGCTCCCACGCGGTCAGCCGCGCGCCCTGTAGGTAGGGTCGTGTCTCATCGGCCAGGACTCGGATGTTCTTGCCCTGCGCGTGCGCAGCGCGAATCACGCCGAGCGCCGTCCCGTAGCCGCCCGTCGCAAGGGCGCCGGCATTGCAGTGGGTGAGGACCACCGCGCCGTCGGGCACGTCCTCTGCCCCGAGCTCGCCCATTCGCTTGCAGGACACGACGTCTTCACGGTGAATCGCCTCGGCCTCGGCAAGCATCCCGGCAAAACGCTCTTCAGGGCTGAGCTCCGCCACCTCCCCGGCCTTGCGCGACATGCGGGCGATCGCCCACGCCAAGTTCACGGCAGTCGGCCGCGTGCCGTTCAAGATTCGGCCGGCCATGCCGTTGGCCACGAGGAACATCCGTGCGTCCCCCCGCTCGTCACGCGCCACCAGAGCAAGCGCATACGCTGCAGCGATTCCAATCGCGGGTGCGCCCCGCACCACCATCTCGCGAATGGCGTCCGCCACCTCGTCCGGCTTGCGAAATCGGTGATAGCGTACCGCGCCCGGGAGCAAGCGCTGATCGAGCATCACGACCTCGCACGTCGCGGGATCGATCTCCACTGCGAACCAATCCGCGCCGCTCAACGGCTCGCGCGACAGCTCGCCGCTCATTGCTCGTCCAAGAGCCGCCGAAGGGTCTCGTTGACCACTTTCGGATTCGCAGCGCCCTTGGTCGCCTTCATCACCTGGCCAACGAAGTAGCCGATGAGGCTTTCCTTCCCGCTCTTGTACTGTTCGACCTGCGACGGGTTGGCTGCGATGATCCGGCGCACCTCGTCTTCGATGGCCCCGGTGTCGGTGACCTGCGCCAATCCCTGCTCCTCGATGATGAGCTTCGGCGCCTTTCCTGTGTCGACCATGTCGGCGAAGACCTTTTTGGCGATCTTTCCGTTGATCGTACCATCCTCGACGCACGCCAAGAGCTCGGCAACGGAGCTCGCCGCAACGGGGAATGACGCTTCGAGCCCGTCTGTAGTCGCATGGCGAAGGACCTCAGCCTGCACGAAGTTGCCCGCCTTCTTGCCCACGTTTGCGAGTTTTTTCCCACTTTGCGTGGCCAGCGCCGAGGCCACGTCCTCGAAATAGATCGCGACCTCTGGATGCGCCGAAAGGACACCCGCGTCGTATTCGGTGAGCCCCATCTTCTCCTGCCAGCGCGCGCGCTTGGCAACGGGCAGCTCGGGCATCCCCGCACGAAGCTGCTCGATGCGCGCTTGGTCGACGACGATGGGCGGAAGGTCCGGATCGGGGAAGTAGCGATAGTCGTGCGCCTCTTCCTTGCCGCGCATGGATACGGTCTTGCCCTGCCCTTCACTCCAGGTACGGGTCTCCTGCACAATCTTCCCGCCGCTTTGAAGCACGCCTTCCTGCCGGGCGATCTCGTGCTCGATCGCCTTCTTCACGAACCGAAACGAGTTGATGTTCTTGAGCTCGGTACGCGTCCCGAGCTCCTCCTGACCGACGGGCCGGATGGAGACGTTGGCGTCGCAGCGAAACGACCCTTCCTCGAGGTTCCCGTCGTTGACGCCGATGAACATCAAGATGTCACGAAGCTTCCGGAGATAGGCCTCCGCTTCGTCGGCGCTTCGGAGGTCCGGGTCGCTGACGATTTCGATCAGTGGTGTGCCGCCCCTGTTGAAGTCGACGAGTGTCACCGCGCTCGAACCCGCACCGTGAATGTTCTTCGCGGCGTCCTCCTCGACGTGGATCCGGGTGATACCGATGCGCTTGGCCTCCCCGTCGACCTCGATGTCGAGATGCCCTTCGCCGTTGAGTGGAAGCTCGAACTGCGAAATCTGATAACCCTTCGGAAGGTCCGGGTAAAAGTAGTTCTTCCGCGCGAACACGCTATGTGAGGCCACCTCACATTCGAGCGCCAGACCCGCCTGCACGGCCAGCTCGATGGCTTTCTGGTTCGGCACTGGAAGCGCGCCCGGTAGCGCCAAGCAGACTGGACATGTGTGCTCGTTCGGCGGCGCCCCGTACTCGGTGGGACAGCCGCAAAACAGCTTGGTTCTCGAACGCATCTGGGCGTGCACTTCGAGGCCGATCACGGGCTCATAAGCGGTCATGCCGCGGCGTTATAGCGCACCCCGAACGGAAGGCCATGGCGCCAAAACCGAGATAGGTTGGCATTTCGCTTGGCTTTTTCTCATCATGAAGGCGGGGAAACATGCCTTCGAAGTCTAGGCAGGGGAGCGGCGCACCCGAGCGGTTTCGGGTTCTGGTAGTGGATGACAGTCCGTCGATCCGTCGGCATGTCGTGCAGAAGCTCGAGACCTTGGGGCTCGACATTACCGAAGCGAGCTCCGGTGAAGAAGCGCTCGACCTCACACTCGATCACAGCTTCGACTTGGTCGTCAGTGATGTCGAGATGGACGCCATCACGGGTGTCCAGCTCTGCCGCGTTCTCCGAGGCGACCCCGGCATGGCGGACATTGCGTTCATGCTGCTGACCGCAGCCGAAGGTGCGCACACGCGTTTCTGGGGCCGCAACGCTGGCGCCGACGTGTACCTGCCCAAACAAGACATGGATGAACGGCTTCTGCCCGCGGTCGAAGAGCTGATGAAGGGGCGCAGCCCTAGTGCGAGTCGCACGCCGGAGCTCAAGGGCACCCCGCTCGCGCGTGTTAGCGCCGTCCTGGACCATCATCTGTTCGACGTCGTCCTCCAGTCCGAAGTGCGCCGACTGATGAACTACGTCAACGACCGCATCGAGTTTGGGGAGCATGTGCTTGCGTTGGCCGCCGAGGTCATAGGCTGCCCCTATCTCGTCCTGCATCTACTGGGGCCGGGCGGGCCGACCTACTCCATTCGGGCGCGCGGTCCATGGCCCGAAGGCGACGGCTTGCCAGGCATGGCAGCGCTGGGGATTCCAGAGAAGAGCCTCGGCGCGGCTTGCACGACGGTGGAGCGGGATCCGAAGTTTGGCAACGGCCACGACGTCGTGGGCGGCCCGTCGCAGACCTACGACATCTGCGTCGGAGAGGAACGGCTTGGCGGGCTACAGGTGTTCGGCGGCGCGAGCACGTGCGGCGACGGCGACCTGCGTAGCGCAAAGCTGATCGCGGACGCGCTGGGGGTGGTGGTGAAGTCCCTGTTCCTCATCGAAGAGACGAAGCTTCTCGCGCTGACCGACGGCCTCACCGGCCTCTACAACCGGCGGCACGCAGCCAAGCGTCTCGAAGAAGAAATCGCACGCGCGCGGCGCAACAATACGGGCCTTTGCGTCGCGATGTGCGACGTCGACCACTTCAAAGCGATCAACGACGAGT
>Ga0111160_1115_pt1 | contig 12286 bp, 10 predicted proteins | sample DeeMarSeWOR28_12_FD_80265 | JGI IMG/M metagenome (GOLD analysis project Ga0111160, IMG submission 80265) | Myxococcales bacterium SG8_38_1
GATAAGACACTCAAGCAAGACCTGGAGGATACGCGTAACGACCTCCGGCGAGCCGCGGACGAGATCAAGCTCAAGCTACATCTTGCCGGCATGGATGCGAAGGACGCATGGGACGAAGTTCAGCCACGCCTCGCGGACTTCGAACAGCGTTTTGACGCAGCGGCCGAAGAGGTCGGCGACGAGCTCAAGGCGCTTGGCAACGACGTCATGAAGCGCCTTCAGAACATCAAGTCGAAGATCAAGTCGTAGCAGCGACTCAATCCGGGAGGGCCGCTTGGTCCCGCACGACGAACACGCTACACGGCGCGTGACGCACGGTGTTCTCCGCGACGCTGCCCAAGAGGCGTCGAAGAACCCCTGTGCGTCCGTGTGAACCGAGCACAATCAGGCTCGCTTTCGCCTCGTTGGCGGCGCGGCAGATTTCGACGGAAGGTGATGCGCATGCAATCGCGTCGTACTGAACGTCGGCGTCTGCGAGATGACCGAAGTAACGGTGACGTGCCTCCCTGAGCAGGCGCATCGATTCTTCGTCCCACCCTCTCCTGTCACGCGCTGTCGGAGCAGCACCCGGGTGTTGTCCCTCCTCGCGATGTCCGCAGCTCGTTCGAGGGCGAGCTCGGAACAAGGGGAGAAATCGGTGCAAACGACAATTAATGGCTTCATTTTCGGAGGAAATTACAGGCTTTTTCCCATTCTGACCACCCCCTAACATTGACACTTGCAACTGTCATAGTTAAAAATGAAGAAATCAGGAGGTGCAGAATGGAACTACTGTGCATAACCCTAGCCTCGTGGGTGGCGTTCGGCGCTGCAGCCATTCTTTCAGGCTTCCTGGTCGATCAGCTGGTTCGCGGCTTGGGCAGAGCCCACGCATAATCCCGATCCGGAGGGTCCAACGACCTCCCCTTGCACGATGACGCAGCAAGACGAGGCTAGCTACACGATCGACGAGCTCGCTGCCCACACGGGCGTGCCGAGCCGGACGATCCGTTTCTATCAAAGCAAAGGCGCCCTGCCCGCTCCGACGCGCAAGGGTCGCAAGGCGTATTACGGGCCTGAACACGTCGAACGGCTCGAGCTCATCGCGCGTCTCCAGGATCGCGGTCTTCAGATTCGCGCCATCCGAAACCTGCTCGAACAGCTCGATTGCGGCCAAGCGTCGCTCGAGGATTGGCTCGGGTTCGAGGCACAGCTTCGCACGCCGTGGAGCGAGGACGCGCCCGAGCTCGTCACGGAGGAGGAAATGCAGTTACGCCTCGAGGGCCGCCCACCGGGCCTTCTCGCGGCGTTGTGCAACGCCGACCTCGTCGAACGCGAAGCCAATCGGTACCTCGTGCGAAGCCCCGCGCTCTTGCGACTGGACTGACTCTCGAAGCCAATGGCATCGATGTCGAGATGGCGAAAGAAGCCACCAACATTCTGTCGCATCATCTCTCCAAAGCCGCGAACGAGCTGAGCTTGCATTTCCAAGAGCATTTGGACGAACGGGTCCGCGAGGGCGGAATCGACGACTCGGCCACCCTACTCGACGCGCTCAGGCCGATCGCGCTCGACGCAGTAGCCGTCATCTTCGGCCACGAGATCCAGCAGGCCCTCGAGCAGATGCTCCACGAAGGCCGTCTCCACCCCCCGTCCAAGTAGCTCTCGTTCTAGAAGGCCAAGAGGATTTTGCCGGTGCGGCCGGGGCGGCGCGCGTGATCGAGGGCGGTGTGGATGTCGTCGAGCGGGTAACTCCGTTCGACCGAGGTGCCGAGGACACCGCTCGCGATCAGCTTCGCGGTGTTGCGCACCAAGCCGATGCGCTGGAAGAGCGAGCGGTTCGCGAGATAGGCCGCGAGATAGAAGCCTTCGACTGTAGTCATCGGCATCATGATGTCACGTGGAGGAAGTGAAATCGGCTCAGGGCTGAGGGTGCCGTAACAGATCATCCGCCCGCCCGGCGCTAGCGTGCGAAGCGCTTGCGAGGCGGTAGCGCCGCCGACGCAGTCCAACACGTACTGCACGCCGCCCGGTGTGTAGCCGTGCACCGCCTCGAGGAGATCTTGGTCCTCGAGCGCGATGACATACTTGGCGCCACTCTCCTTCAAACGCTCTGCGCCAGCGCGGCTCCGCACGACGTTGATCACGCGAAAGCCGTCGGCACGCCCGAGGTTTCGCACCATCTGACATAGCGCGGAGCCAGCGGCGGTTTGCAGCACTGATGAGTGCAGTCAACGGATTCACGAAAAACGAGCATGCTTGCGCATCGGTCAACGAACGCGGCACGGGAAACGCGCGCTTCGCGTCGATGAGGGTCTGCTCTTGCCAGGTGCCATGAGGCGGCCCGCTCACCACCGCAACGCGCTTGCCGACCAGTCGCCGGCCGAGAAGCCCCCCGCCCGACTCTTCCACGATGCCCACCCCTTCGACGCCTAGCGAGTACGGTGGCGCCGGCGCGGGGATGCCGTCGGGCCCGGTGGGCCGCTCGACCTTGCGGTTCCAGATCATGCGAGCGAATGCTTGCTCGTACGTTCCGTTGATGTAGTTGAAATCGGACGGGTTCACCGGCGCCATGCGCATGCGTACGCGCAGCTGCCCGCGCCCAGGTTTTGGGACCTCCACGTCGCGCACCTGCACCGCCGCCAGGTCTCCGGTGTGCGCATCGATCATCGCGGCCTTCATCGCATCATCCGCCCTTCGGCCCACTCAGCCCGCTCGGCATGGAGAACGGCCAGTTCGAATCCACGGTACCCCCGTCGACCTCGAGCACTTTCCCCGTCACCCAGCTTCCAGCTTCGGACAACAGATAGAGCGCTGCCGCCCCGATGTCTTCGACCGTGCCAAGACGCCCGAGCGGCGTCAGGTCCGCCATCTGCTGCGCAAGCGCTTTGTCCGCTGTCACCATCGCCAGCGCATCGGTTTGCGTCGCGCCAACGGCGATGGCGTTGACGCGAACGTGCGGAGCCCACTCGTGCGCGAGCAACCTCGTCATGTGCGCCATCGCCGCCTTGGCGGTACCGTACGCGACGAAGCCATTGTCGACCAAATGCGAAAGCCCCGACGTAATGTTGACGATCGCTCCATGCCCGCGCTCCGCCATCGAAGGCCCGAGGGCGCGCGACAGATGAAATGCTGTCGTCACGTTGAAGTGAAACGCTTTGTCGAGCTCGTCGTCGGTACACAGCAACGCCGGCCCCGGCAACGTTCCACCCGCGTTGTTCACGAGAAAATCGACCCCGCCGAATTCCTCGAGCGCCCTCTCGGCGAGACGATCGAGCTGTGCATTGTCGAGCACGTCCGTCGGCACGACGAGCGCGCGGCCTCCGTTTTGCTCGACGATGCTTGCAACCTCGCGAAGCGTGTGCTCGCGCCTGGCGGCCAACACGACGTTGGCCCCGGCCTCGGCAAGCGCGATCGAAATCCCTCGGCCAATACCCCTGCCGGCGCCCGTCACGACTGCGACGCGTCCGTCAACCCTAAAGCGGTCCAGAATCATGTGGTGGCGATCTCCGGCGCGTACTCTCGGGCAAAGCGCCCCAAACTGCAACCGGCGTATTGCGTTGACCGGCCACCCCGGCTCTCGTAACTTCTCCCGGATGACTTATTGCGTGGCCGTCAGGGTGAATCAGGGGCTGGTGTTCGCTTCGGACTCCCGGACGAACGCTGGTGTCGATCACATCAGCACTTACGGCAAGATGCACACGTTCTGCGGTGACGGAGAGCGTTTCTTCACCCTCCTGACGGCCGGCAACCTCGCGACTAGCCGGGCGGTAGTCACCCGCATCCGCCGCGACATGGAGGAAAACGCCGAGGTGAGCCTCACCACGGTCAAGCGCCTCACCGGCGCCGCGGACTATATCGGTCAGGTCAGCGCGGAAGAGCAACGCAAGCACGATAAGGTTACCAAGGGGAAGGGATTCAGTGCCGGCGCGAGCTTCATCCTGGGGGGCCAGATCAGGGGCAGCGAGCACTCGATCCTTCTGATCTACGCGGAGGGGAACTACATCCCGGTCTCCCGCCATTCGCCATTTCTACAGATCGGCGAGGAGAAGTACGGCAAGCCAATCCTCGATCGCATCATCGAGCCGAACGTCAGCCTCGAGGTCGCCGGGCGGTGCGCGCTCGTCTCGATGGATTCGACCATGCGGAGCAACGCCAGCGTGGGGCCGCCCATCGACCTCTTGCTGTACTCCGCCGACACCCTGCGGCCTGGCAGCCACGTGACCTTCGGCGAAGACGACGACTACCTTCGCTCGCTTCGACGCGGCTGGCAGGACAGCCTGAAGAGCGCCTTCAACAACTTGCCGACCCTGCCACTGCCTGCGGCGGCGGTGCGGCTGGTCGACGGTTGAGCGCCGAGGCTACGTCCCGAGGACCTGACGCCTGAGATCGAGCGTGTAGTAGCTCTCGTCCGTGTACGCCGCTGGGCGAACCTCTCCTCGGGTACCCACATCTTTCGCAGACGGCCGCCACCGCGCGTTTCGGCGCGCCCGCGCCTCCTCGAGATCGCTGGGGCGGCCATCGTAGACCGGTCCGTCCGGGTTCCAGTAGTGGTACCGCGCTGCGGCCGCCACGATACCCGCGCGGTCGAGCACCTCGATGCGAACGGGCGACTGCGTGGGGATGTGGGGATGAAGCGCCGGCCAACCGCTCGCCGCCTTGTAGCGAACCCCGGCGACCAGCGTCCCGCCGATATCGTGAAACCTTGGGACGATACCGTTGACCACGACTTGGCCTCGCTCCAACACGGCCGCATCCGTGAGGGAAAGCTCGATACGGTCGGTCGAGTTGTCGACGATCCGCGAAGTAGTTCCCCCATCCGAGACCTCCGCCATGAGCGGCCAGGGCTCGAGCGCCTGGCGGACGACCACCTCGCCATGATCGAGCTCGAGCCGGCCGAGGACCGGAAAGCGCGCTTCGAAGGCCCCGCGCAGCCAGTCACGCCCGAACGGAAGCCCAACTGCAGCGAGGTCAGCGCAGATCACCCCCAGGTCTTCCCAGAGCCCGGCCGGGAGCATGTAGCGGTCGTGCAGACTCGCACCGTGGCGCACGAAGGCGCCCTCGCAAGGCTCGGCGGCCAGCATCGCGATGATCGCACGAACGAACAGCGCCGAGAGCGATTGCAGCGCGACATCATGCATCGTCTCGAACGCGCGGAGCTCGACCAACCCTTGAAGCCCCGCGGGCGAGTCGTAGTTCCAGAGCTTGTCGATGCTGATCTCGGCGAGGTGCGTGTTGCCCGCGCTGTCGGTCAGGAGATTCCGAAACAGGCGATCCAAGAGGCCCCGATCGCCCGATCCCTTCGCCGCGTCCGCGCCGAGGCATGCTGTCTCGAGCTCGTAGAGCTTGGCCAGGAGGGTTTCGTCGGCGCGCGGCGCTTGCGATCCGGGCCCAACGTACTGACCGGAGAAGAAGTACGAGAGCGCCGGGTGCCTTTGCCAGTAGCGAATCATGCTGGCGAGAAGGTTCGGGCTTCGAAAGAACGGATTCTCATCGACCGTCGGACCACCGAACAAGACGTGCGCGCCGCCGCCCGTCCCCTGAATCTGGCCGTTGAGGTGGCGACGGGTCGTGTGGAGTCCCTCGGCTTGGGCAGCTTTCGTGATCCTCGACAGAACCGTGTCGTAGTCTCGCCATGTCGTGGTAGGCGGAAGATTGACCTCGAGCACGCCGGGGTCTGCCGCCAATCCGACCGATGTCACTCCGGGGGCTTGGCTCGGACGGTAGCCACACAGCACCAAGCGTGGGACGCGGCGCTTGACGGCGACGCGCTCGATGACTCGGATCAGTGCAGCGAATCCATCGAATTCAAGGGGCGGTACGAAGAGATGGACCGCCCCGTCGGTGGCCTCTACGGTCAACGCACGGCGTACGTGACTCTCGTCGAGATTGCCAAGCGGTAGCCGCAAACCGACGGGGCTCTTTCCGTGCACGAGCACGACCGGCTCGCTACGTGAAAACGGCCACTCCCCGGACACCCAATCGTCTTGCCCCCGATCGAGCGGCAAGACCCAGCCACGCGGAGCATCGACAGATCCCCCCTCCTCGATGCACGGCAGCACGTACTGCTTCACACCCAGCTCGCTCGCGAGCGCAGCGATCAGTTTGCGCGCATCACGAGCGGTGGCCTCGGCCGCGCCACCCTCGAGCGCGAACATCTCCGGGTGACGCCACATCGGAACGCCGTCTTCTCGGTGCAACGTAAGGACCACCCAGCGAGGCAAAGGCTCGCCCGGGTACTGCTTGCCAAAGACCTGCATCACCAGGCCACCCGGATAAACCTCCCGCAACAGCCGCGACGTGAGCCGCCGTGCGTATCCGAGCTTTTCGGGTCCCATTGCCTCGTGGTTCCATTCGCGCCCGTCCGGGTTTTCGGGGATGAACGTTGGCTCCCCCCCCATCGTGACGACGAGACCGAGCCCCCGCAGCTTCTTCTCGACCGCCCCGGCGAGCTCGTCGATGGCGGTGTTCACGGTTCGGCCTCCTCGATCGTCAATGCGACGCGCATGCGCGAGGCGGCGGCGCCGACGTGGAAGTATTGCCCCTGGATGGGACTGACCCACTCCGGGCGGTTCGCGACCGCGGCAGGCAAGAAGTGGTGGTCGGCCACGAGCCCGTTGGTCGGGTCGAAACCCCGCCAGCCTGCGCCGGGCAAGTACACCTCGGCCCACGCGTGCATCGATCCGGCGGCAACGTTGAATGTGGGCGACCCGTCCGGATGCGGCCTCTCGTAGAGATAACCGCTCACGAACCGTGCGGCGAGGCCGAGCTGACGGCTCGTCGCGACGAAGAGCTCGGCCATGTCACGACAGGACCCGCACCCGCGATCGAGCGTCTCGTTCGGGGTCTGTGTGCCTTCGTCGTCGCGGCGTTCGTACCTGATCTGTCGATGAATCGCCAAGTTGAGATCGGTGAGAAACGAAAACGTCTCTCTCGGTTTGCTCAGATCGCCGAGCGCTGCGCGGGCCCACTCCAACACCCTCCAGCGCTCCAACTCCTCCGGCTCGAGATAGGGCCGCAGTGCTCCTTTTTCTCGTGCGTCGTAGCTGAACGGGAAATGACTCGCGCGGCTCTCCAAGATGAAGTCGAACGGGTTCTCTTCGGCAACGTCGAACGCCATGCGACAATGAAACGAGAGCAGTGACGACTTCTCCGAGCCGAAGCTGACGACGGCGACCACGTTGTTGAAGCAATCGCGGACCCATCGAACTTTGCCCGCGGGTTGGCAACTGAGCTCGAACGACTCGACGTGGATCGTTTGGCTCTCGCGTGGGCGCAGGTAGAGCGAGTGCTCGCCGAAACCCACCACCTGCTCGTACTGATATTCGGTCAGATGGTCGACTACAATCTTCATCTGAGATTGGATTAGCAGGTTTCCGAGCCTGATGTGATTTCGAGAAGGTTTCCAAGGCGTATCTCTATCGCAACTTCGCCGGCAACCGCCGCGTGGCTGCTGCAAAGTGCACACAAGAAGGATAGTCTGCAGGCATCGTGAAGAACGTGATCCGCTTCCCCACCCAGCTTCGTGCGGCGCGTTCGGACACGCTTGACGATCGTCAATACCGCACGATCCACGGCTACCGTCGCGCCTTCATCAAGGCCGGGAGCGGTCCTGCGATTCTTCTGATTCACGGCATCGGGGACAGTGCGGACAGCTGGCTCGACGTAATCCCGGGGCTCGCCTCGGACCACACCGTCATCGCGCCCGACCTACTCGGACACGGCCAATCGGACAAACCCCGCGCCGACTACTCGATTGCAGCCTATGCCAACGCGATGCGTGACCTCTTGGCGGTCCTCGATATCGAACGCGTCACCGTCGTGGGCCACTCGCTCGGCGGCGGAGTCGCAATGCAGTTCGCCTACCAGTTCCCCGAGCGGTGCGAGCGCATCTGTTTGATTAGCACCGGCGGAGTCGCACACGAGGTAACGCCGCTCCTTCGCTTCGCGTCGGCGCCAAACGCAGACCTCGTACTGCCGTTGATCGGCACTCCCGCAGCCCGACTTCTCGGCAAGCTCACCTTCGGCGTTCTCGAAACGCTCAATACCAACCTCGGCCTCGACGCAAAGCACCTGATGCGCGTGTTCGACTCCCTCCCCGACGCGTCCGCGCGACTGGCGTTCGTGCGCACCCTGCGTGCTGCAGTCGATTGGAAGGGTCAGGCGATCACGATGCTCGACCGCTGCTACCTGACGCAGGGCATGCCGAGCTTACTCGTCTGGGGCGCGCGGGACGCAGTGATCCCCGTGGCCCATGCGCACAAGGCGCACGGCGCCATGCCTGGGAGCCAACTCGAGGTGTTCCCAGACGTCGGACACTTCCCGCACAAGGATGAGCCTGAGCGCTTTCTTCGTCTCTTCCGGGCGTTCTACGCCGGCACCAAACCCAACACGCACAGCGCCGAAGACTGGCGCGCGGTGCTCAGGCGGGGCGCTATTGTTGCGCCTGTTGCTGAGCGTCGGCTCCAGGTGCTGTCGCCTCTTCGATCCGTTTGACGCGCACCGAGACTTCGAGGCGCTCGCCATGCCCGCCGGCGTAAAGGGTGCCGGCAGTGGGCGTGGCGTCTCGGTAGTTGCGTCCTGACGCGACCCGAATGTGGTCGAGGTCGACCAAGCACCCGTTGGTCGGGTCGAACCCGCGCCAACCGACCGACGGCAGGTACACCTCCGCCCAGGCGTGAGACGCCTCGGATTGAATCTGGTTGTGATACGTCGCGCCCGTGTAGATGTAGCCGACCCGGTACCGCGCCGGCACGCCCAGCAAGCGAGCAAGGCAGATGAAGAGGTTCGCGAAGTCCTGACAGACACCGCGCCGCTCCTGAAACACGTCGAACGGCGAAGTTTCGAACGATGTGGATCCGGGGATGTACTTGAAGTCCTTGTGGAGCGTCTCGTTCAAGTCGATGAGCGTCTCGAGCAAGTCGTACCCCCGACGCGCCGCGAAGCTCATCGCGAACCCGGAAAGCTCGCGGAGCTCGGTTTCCGGAAGCTCGGGCGGCAGGAGGAACGGGTTCATCATCTGACGCTGCCAGGGCATCCAGACGAGCGGGATGTGGGTCGTCCGAAGCGAGGAGTGTGTCTCGACGTGGTAGGTCTTCACTTTCGAATATGCGCGCACCCACAGCTCGGTATACGGCTGACTGATCTGAAAGCTCAACACGTGGTTCCCGAACACGTCCTCGTAAGAGAACGCCTTGCCCGGTGGCGAAATCTCGAGCTTGTACTCGAGCACGTCCTGCGTGAGGTCGCGGACGGGTTGAAGTCGGACTGTGTGACTCGAGGTCTCGACTGGTGTCTCGTAGCGGTAGACGGTTTCGTGGGTGATCTCGTAGGTGCCGGACCTGCCGTGCCCGGAATCGAGCGCGGGAACCAAGGGCCCCGACACAGCGGAAGGCGGCGTCGTTGGCTGAACCACGCTCGCCCGCGGCGCTTCGTGTTGAACCTGCGACCAAGACGTCCCCGACCTGTCGTCGAGCGAGGGGGCCGGCGGCGGAATGGTCTCCCCAGTATCCAGTAACTGCCCATGACTCATCACACGCATCTCGCCCGGAGCGAACTGCGACCAAGCCTCACCTGAGAGCGGCCGGGTCGAAACCAGGGTGAAGGTACGGTTCTCGTCGACCGAGTTGGAGACGTCGAGATCGAGGAGATCGGACTCGAGCTTCGTCGAAATCGGCGGCGGCAATCGGCGCAGGAGATGGAGCGCGTTGAACCCGGTCCGGTCGTGATAGGCAACGAGGTGCCGGCCGTCGCTCCAGACCACGTTGAGCGTCCCGAGCTCGTTGAGCTTCTGAAGCCACTCTCGAATCGCATGCCAGCTCAGATCCGCCAGGCTGCGCGCACCCGCGGCGCGCACCTGGCCCATCAACCAGCAAAACGCGTGCTCCGTATCGGTCTGGCCGACCGGCTCGAAGCCGAGCCTCTCGTCGAGCGGGAGCGTCACGTCCAGATTTCGACCGAGCTCTCCATTGTGCGCGAAGATCCAATCGCGCCCGGCGTGGCTGCGAACGAACGGTTGCGTATCGGTAAAGGAGCGACCGCGGTGCGTGCCGCAGTGACAGACGAAGATGCTCGAACGGAAGCGGTCCCAGCGCTGCACCGCGGAGGCGACCGCCATGTCGTACTCGACATGCGGGTCCTTCAGAACCGAGGCGCCTACGCCGTCGCGGGGATACCAACCAAAGCCCCAGCCGTCGGGCCGGTTGCCTTTCTTGAAGCGGATCGTTGGCGACGCCGGGCTGTCGTAACAGATCGCGAGGAGGTCACTGTTGAGCGGCTGCACTACTTTCCTCCGCGAGAATCTGAGTCTGCAGCTCCGTCGACTGGAAGAACTCCTGTTCGATCGACCCGCAAAGATCGCTCACCGAATCGACCAGATACGTGAGCTCGTCGTGGAGCTCGGTGCCGACGATCGCATGCCCCTCGCGAAGCGCGACGTGGCTCAATAGCGCTTCGAGAAGCGCGGTCGACACCATTCCGATGCGGTTCGACCCGTAGCCGCGTACCTGCACGAGCGAGTGACGGGCCGCGCGCAAGCAGTGCGACACCGACCTTGGCAGGTCCTGCTCGAACAACAGGAAGCTCACGACCTCCCGGGCCGTTGGCGTACCGAAGACTCGCTTCTGGAAAGGCTCGGTCGCCGAGCACGAGCGGAGCAGCGCTGACCATTGCGCGAGTCGAATCGGATCATCGATCGGACCCTCTTCAGGGAAGGTGTGATAGTGGACGTCCATCAATCGCGCGGTCTGTCCAGCGCGCTCGAGATATCGCCCGAGCCGCATGAACGCCAGTGGCTCACCATTGAGCATGGTCTCGTCCGCCTGACCATGGAACAGCTCGCCCATCTGGCGAATGTGCTGGTAGAAGTGATCGCGGTCGGATCGGTAGAGCCGGCGACCTGGGCCACTCTGGAGCCAATGCCAGAGCGAGTTCACCGTCTCCCACATCTCCGAGCTGACCGTCTCGCGGGCCGTGCGGGTGTTCTCGCGCGCCCATCGGACCGACTCGACGATCGAGGTGGAGTTTCGGCGGTCCCAAGTCAGGTACTCCTGGACCGTTTCGCCGTTTTCGTCCTCGCCGAAGTGCCGCTTGTACCGTTCCTCCTCCCCTGCAACGACCACCAACGGATGCCAACGGTGGAGGTCCGGAAGATCGACGCCGGGAATGAACGAGCGGTTGACGCGCAACAAACGCGCCATGCCGGCCGCGCGCTCCATATAGCGGTTGAGCCAAAAACAATTGCCAGCAACGCGCGAAATCATGGTGACGAGCCCTCCAGCACCCAGGTGTCTTTGGAGCCTCCGCCTTGGCTCGAGTTCACCACGTACGAGCCAGCGCGCAGGGCGACGCGGGTCAAGCCACCCGGCAACACCCAGCTACTCTTGCCGGTGAGCACGAAGGGACGAAGGTCCACCCGCCGAGGCGCGGCCTCGCCGTCGATCCACGTCGGGCAGGTCGAGAGCTCGACGACCGGTTGCGCGATGTAGCCCTCGGGGTCGTCGCGGAGCTTGTCGGCGAACTCGGAGATCTCTTCTTTGCTTGCCCGCGGGCCAAATAGCATTCCGTAACCGCCCGACCCATCGACCGCTTTCACCACCATCGATTGCAGATTCGCGAGCACGTGGTCGCACTCCTTCGGGCGCGCGCAAATGTAGGTTTCAACTTGCCCGAGGATTGGCTCTTCAGAGAGATAGAAACGAATCATGTCCGGCACGAACGGATAGACCGCTTTGTTGTCAGCCACGCCGTTACCAGGCGCGTTCGCCAACGTGACGTTCCCCGCGGCGTACGCCTCGATGATGCCAGGCACGCCAAGTGCGCTGGCCTCGTTGAATACCCGGGGATCGAGGAAGTCGTCGTCGATGCGGCGGTAGATCACGTCGACTTGCTCGGGGCCGGACGTGGTTTTCACGAAGACACGCTTGTCGTGCACGAACAAGTCGCTCCCCTGAACCAAGTCGCAACCCATCTGCCGGGCTAGGAAACTGTGCTCGAAGTAGGCGGAGTTGAACGGCCCAGGCGTCAGCACGACAATCCGGCTCTCGGCCGGCTCTCGCGGCGACACGCTCATGAGCGCATCGCCGAGGCGGGCTGCATAGCTCTCGACTGGGCGCACCCGACTTCGCCGGAACACGCGTGGGAACACACGCTGCATCACCGTCCGGTTCTCGAGCACGTAACTCACTCCAGAAGGGGTGCGCAGGTTGTCTTCTAGCACCAGAAAGTTTCCGTCGCTGCCGCGGATGAGATCGATTCCGGCGATGTTGACGAACACTCCTTCGGCGGGGCGCATCCCGTGAAGCTCTTT